>Ga0315336_1001866_pt1 | contig 36259 bp, 31 predicted proteins | sample ASW5metaG_FD_204512 | JGI IMG/M metagenome (GOLD analysis project Ga0315336, IMG submission 204512) | Ammonia-oxidizing marine archaeal communities from Monterey Bay, California, United States - ASW #5 | ecosystem: Environmental > Aquatic > Marine > Intertidal zone | place: USA: California... | reverse complement strand
CAAGTAATCGATAGCGTGCGCCGCGTCTTCGGCCATGATTTCGACGTGCGCATGGGCGACCGCCGGCCGGGCGATGCCGCCGCCGTGGTCGCCAATTCCGAGCTTGCCCGCAAGGAGTTAGGCTGGACGCCGCAACGCGACGATCTGGACCTGATCGTCAACGATGCACTGGCCTGGGAGCGCATCCTGACGACCAAGAATTCCGTGAGAAGCTGACCTATTGGGCCAAGGGCTCGTCCGGCGCGCCAAGACGCGCTATGGGACCCCAAAGGCGTTGTCCAAGCGCGGCGTCCTGTTTAATCCTTGAGGGCGGCATGAAGGTCCTGGTTCTAGGCGCCGGCGCGGTTGGCACGGCGGCCGCGTATTATCTGGCAAAGGATGGTCACGAAGTTACGGTGATCGAGCGCCATGAGGCTGCTGCGCGCGGCACCAGCCAGTCGAATGCCGGTCTGGTGTCGCCCGGGGATGCCACCGCATGGGCTTCGCCCGCCGCCCTGAAAACCTTCCTGCGCGCGCTCTGGAACCACGACCTCGGCATCAAGGTCAGGCTGCGCCTCGATCCGTATTTCTATGCCTGGAGCCTGCGATTCCTGCGCGAATGCACCGTGGCGCGGCTGCGCGCTAACACGCAGGTCAAGCTCAGGCTCGCGCTCTATTCGCGCGACTGCATCAATCAACTCTCCGAGGAGACCGGCATCCATTACGACGAGCGCAAGAAGGGCATCCTCTATTTCTTTCGCTCGCAAAAGAGCCTCGACACCGGCACCGACAATTACCGCTATCTCGGCGAGCAAGGCCTGCCGATCGAGGTCGTCGACCGCCAGCGCCTGATCGAGCTGGAGCCTGGCCTTGCCGGGGTCAAGGAGAAGATCGCCGGCGGCATCTATTCGCCGATCGACCAGACCGGCGATTCAAAGCAATTCGTAGACCAGCTCGCCGCCTTTGCGGCCGAGAAGCTCGGCGTCAAATTCCTGTTCGGCACGACGATCCAGGGTCTCGACATCGAAGGCGATCGGGTGCGTGCCGTCATGACATCGTCGGGGCCGGTGGCGGGGGATGCCGTCGTCATATCGATGGGGCCTGAAAGCGGTCTTCTCGGCCGCCGCTACGGCGTCGATCTGCCGGTCTATCCGGTGAAGGGCTATACGGCGACGATTCCCTTGGAGGACGAGAGCAAGGGGCCCACCATGGGTGGCGCCGACGAGGACCGGCTGATCGGCTATTCGAGGCTGGGCAATCGCCTGCGCATGTCCTCGACAGCCGAGTTCACCGGTTTCGACCGCAGCTTCAAGCCGGCCGATTTCAGGACCATCCTGGAAACCGGCAAGGATCTTTTCCCTGGCGCCTTCGACGAGAAGAAGGCCGTGCTGTGGGCAGGTCTGCGGCCGATGATGCCGAGTTCGGTGCCGGTCTTCGGTAAGGCGAAATACCGCAATCTCTATCTCGACACCGGCCATGGCCATCTTGGCTGGACCATGGCCTGCGGCTCCGGCAAATTCCTGACCGACCTTGTTGCCGGCCGCAAGCCTGAGATCGATCCGCTGGGCCTGCTTTACGGGATGGCGCGCTGACGCGAGCGGCTTAGAGCTTCACGGCCTGCTGCCAGGCCAACGCGTATTCGCCCCAGGCGGGCTCGGCTGATGGTTCCGTTCGTTCGCCTTTGCTCATGATATTAGCGCCATCCGACGCCAGCAGCGCCGCGCCGATGCTGGTTCCGGTGGAGGTCTCCGACGCCACGACAGGCCTTCCCGTCGCCGCCGCCAGCATGCGGATGAAAAGCGGGTTCTGCGCGAATGGTCCCTCGACGGTCGTCGGCCCGTCACCCCCGATCAAATCCAGACAGGTCGCGGTCGCGAGCGCTAGGTAGAACGAGATGGCGGCGAAGCGCTGGCCGGGGCTTAACGTTTCGGCGTTGAGCCATTGCGCGGCGCGGCTCGGGAACGGTCCGGAGCCCTGTTGGGTGGAAGGCAACAGCAAGACCTGGCGCCCCAGCACGGCCACAACATCGCCTTCGCTCCATTCCTGTGGCCGGCCCTCGGTCAGCAGCGAGAACTCGCGTCCGCCCATGAACCGCGCCGACGGCACGGGATCGCCGAGTGCGTTGACATTGACCAGCGTGTCGCGCGCCGGGTCGAGATCCACTTTCTTGCCACCAACCGCCATCGACACCACCCACGTGCCGGTCGAGACGACTGAGAAGGGCGGTCGATCGGACAACAGGTGCGGCAGCAGCGAGGCGTTGGAATCGTGCAGCCCGCAGAAAGCCGGGGTTTGCGGATCCAGCCCCGTCCGTCGCGCCAGCTCCGGCAGGATAGGTCCGAGCCGGTCCTTTGCCGGCCGCACCGGCGCCATCAGCCGGCGCCAGCCCATCTTGTCGACCAGCGAGGAATAGTCGGGCGCCCAGGGATTCCACAGATCGGTATGGCAGCCGAGCGACGTCACCTCGTTGGCGGCCACGCCGGTCAGCCGCAGCGCCCAGTATTGCGGATACATCAGCATCGCGGCGGCCTTGGCGAAGTCAGCTGGAAAGCGCTTCTGCAGCCAGAAGAACTGCGCGCCGAGATTGAGGCCGATCGGCAGCCGCGGCGTGCCGGTCTCGGCAAAGGGCGGACGCACGGCGTCATAGTCGGCCGCAAGCTGGTCGGGGCCGTCGAATTCGTAATCGAGCACCGGCAGCACCAGTTCACCCGAGCCATCGACCAGCGCGCCGGTCGCGCCATGCGTGGTGATCGAGATCGCATCGATCCGCCGTTCGCGGTTGAGGTCGGCAAGGCTGTCCAGGATGAACGTCCACAGCGCCTCGACATCGTGATGCGGGTAGGGCGCCTGCCGCAACGGCTCGTTCGCCTTGCGGCGCAGTGCAATCTCGCTCAGCGTGCCGAGATCGACCAGTGCCACCTTGGCGTTGGTCTTGCCGATATCGATGACGGCGATTGTACGAGGGGCCCTCATTCCATATGGAACATCGTTTCCAGCGGCACCGCCACCGGCTCGTTGTTGGACCTGGTCTCCATGACGTCGGCCATATGCGCCCACCAGCGCTGCATCACGCGGTGCTTCGGCAGATCGGCCATGCCATGATCGTCACGCCGCCACAGCACGCCGAACAGGATGCTGGTCTCCTCGTCGAGATGGATCGAATAGTCGGAGACGCCGGCCTCTTTCAGCAGCGAGACCAGCTCAGGCCAGATCTCGTCATGGCGGCGCTTGTATTCGGCCTCCATGCCGGGATTGAGCTTCATCTTGAAAGCGTATTTCTCCATCAGGCGAAGCGCCCTTCGCGCAGCCGCCGCCAGACGATCGGCAGCGCGATGACGATGATCAGCAATAGGCCGATGAAAATCGACATGACGATGCCCGGCACGTTGAGCAGGCCGAGGCCGAACGTCACCAGTCCCATGATGAAGGCAGCGAGCACGACGCCGAGGATCGAGCCGGCGCCGCCCAGGATCGACACACCCCCCAGCACCACCATGGTGATGGCCTCCAGCTCATAGCCCTGCGCGATCGATGGCCGCGTCGAGCCGAGCCGCGAGGTGATGAGCACCGAGGCAATGCCCGACATCAGCCCGGTCAGGCAGAACAGGATGAACTTGATGCGGGCAACGCGCACGCCGGAGAACTGGCAGGCGACAGGATTGTTGCCGATGGCGAACACGCGCCGGCCGAAGCTCGTGCGGTGCAGCACGAACCAGTAGATCAGCGCCGCGACGAGGAACAGCGCCAGCTCGAATGAGAACACCCACCAGACGTAACCCTGGCCGAAGAAGGCGAAGCTTTGCGGATAGCCTTTGTAGGCCTGGTCGCCGAGGATGATGAAGGCGATGCCGCGGAACAGGCTCATCGTGCCGATTGTGACGACGATCGAAGGCAGGCCGAGGCGGGTGACGAGCAGCCCGTTGAAGGCGCCGCAGCCGAGCCCTACGGCAATACCGATCAGACCCAGCACCGGCGTGCCGGCGCCGGCCTGCACCGCCATGCCCATCATCGTCGAGGCTAAAGCCACGATCGCCGCAACCGACAGATCGATCTCGCCCGAGATGATCAGCAGCGCCATCGCAAGCGCGATCAGGCCTTTTTCCGTAAAGTTGAAGGTCAGGTCCGACAGCGACCACGGATCGAGGAAATAGGGCGAAGCGAAACTGTTCACCGCGAAGATGAGGACCGCGATGACGACCAGCAGCGCTTCCCAGGAGAAGATCGCCGAGGAAAGCGGCTTGTCGAGCCGGTCGGGGATGCGGCGCGGGGCAGGGGTGTCGGTCATGCCGCTTCCGCCTTTCTCAGGATGATGCGGCCCTGCCGGCGCTCGCCGCGCGCATTGAGCACCACGGCCAGGATGATGGCGCTGCCCGAGATCGCCATCTGCCAGAAGGGTGAGATGTTGATGACCGGCAGCGCGTTGGAGATGATGCCGAGGAACAGCGCGCCCAGCACCGCGCCGCCGACCGAGCCGATGCCGCCGGCGATCGAGATGCCGCCGATGACGCAGGCGGCGATGATGTTGAGCTCATAGCCGTTGGCGACCTCGACCGAGGCGATCACGTAGCGCGAAATCCACAGATAGCCGGCGAGCCCGCCGATCATGCCGGAAATGCAGAAGACGATGAATTTGGTGCGGCCGACGTCGATGCCGGCATAGACCGAGGCGGTCGGGTTGACGCCGATGGCGTGGATCGAACGGCCGATCTGCGTTCGCGTCATCACCAGGAAGAACAGCGCGATCACGATGATGGCGATCCAGGACAGCACCGGCAGGCCGAGGAACGCGGCGCGCTGGAAGTTGATGAAGTCGGGGCTCATCTGGTCGGCATTGACCCATGCGCCGCCGGAAACGACGAAGGTGGCGCCGCGATAGATGGTCAGCGTGCCGAGCGTCACCACGATCGAGGGAATGTTCAATCGCCAGACCAGGAAGCCGTTGATGGCGCCGAGCATCAGGCCGACGGCGAGCGCGATGACGATCAGCGCCGGGATCGGGATCGCCGGGTGCGCGGCATTGAGCATCGCTACCACCATTCCGGTGAAGCACAGGTTGGACGCCATCGACAGATCGATCGAACGCGTCAGGATCACCACCATCTGTCCCAGCGCCAGGATCATCAGGATCGAGGTGTCGTTGAACACCTGGCGCAGATTGGCGGGGTCGGCGAAGCCGGGAAAGCGCGTCGAGATCAGGCCGATCAGCACCAAGATGCCGGCGAGCAGCCAGATTTCGCGGTATTTGAGGAAGCTCTTCATGCCGCGATTCCCGCCGCCGTTCGAACCAGCGTCTCGGCGTCTAGGCCTTCGTTGTCATAGGTCGCCGCGACGCGGCCTTCGCGCATGACCACGACGCGGTCCGACATGCCGAGGATTTCCGGCAGCTCCGACGACACCATGATAACTGAAAGCCCTTGCTCGACCAGCTCGGCCATGAAGCCGTGCACGGCCGCCTTGGAGCCGATGTCGATGCCCTTGGTCGGTTCGTCGAGGATGATCACCTTCGGTGTCGTGGCCAGCCATTTGGCGATGACGACCTTCTGCTGGTTGCCGCCGGAAAGCGTGCCGACATCCTGGCTGAGCGAGGAGGCGCGCAGGTCGAGCCGCTCGGTGTAGGAGCGGGCGAGCGAGAATTCTTCCGCCAGCCTCAGCACGCCGGATTTCGAGGTGCGCGCAAGCGACGGCAGCGACACATTCTGGAAGATCGGCATGCCGATCACCACGCCCTGCTTGCCGCGTTCTTCCGGCACATAGACGATGCCGGCCTCGATCGAATCGGCCGCCGACTTCGGCGCGATCGTCCGGCCGTCGAGCGAGATGGCGCCTCGGCTGGTGCGCGTGATGCCGGCGATCGCCTGCATGACCTCGCTGCGGCCCGCCCCGACCAGGCCATAGAAGCCGAGGATCTCGCCCTTGCGCAATTCGAAGCCGATGTCGTCGAATTCGGTAGGATGCGACAGGCCGGAGACGGAAAGCACGGGCGCGCCGATCTTCGGGTCGCGCCGCGGGAAGATATGGTCGACGTTACGGCCGACCATCATGCGCACGATCTCGTTCTGACCGGTGTCCTTGAGCAACCCTTCGCCGACCATTTCGCCGTCGCGGAAGACGGTGTAGCGGTCGGCGATGCGGTATATCTCGTCGAACTTGTGGCTGATGAAGAGCACCGCCTTGCCTTCGCTCTTCAGGAATTCGATCAAGAGGAAAAGCTCCTCGATCTCCTTCATCGAAAGCGCCGCTGTCGGCTCGTCCATGATGACGATGCGCGCGTCGATCGACATCGCGCGCGCCACCGCCACCAGATGCTTGTTGGCGATGCCGAGGTCCTTCAGCCTTGCGTCGGCGTCGATATGGCCGGCGCGCATTGTCTCCAGCACCTCGCGGGCATCTTTGCGCATGGTGCGCCAGTCTATGGTGCCGAAACGGGTGCGCGGCGCATGGCCAAGGAAGATGTTCTCGGCGACCGAGAGATCGTCGAACAGCACGGTTTCCTGGTGGATGGCGGTGATGCCGTGGCCGAACGCGGCATGCGCGCTGGGCAGCGCCGTGGCCACGCCGTCGATGCCGATCTCGCCGGAATCGGGCTGGTAGATGCCGGTCATGATCTTGACCAGCGTCGACTTGCCGGCGCCGTTCTCGCCGATCAGCGCCGTCACCTGTCCAGGGTAAAGCGACAGGCTGACATTGTGCAGGGCGCGGACGCCCGGGAAACTCTTGGAAATGCCTGAAAGCGTCAGGCGGGGAGAGGCGCTTTGCGAAGAGCCAGAGGGCTCGGGCCGTTCAATTCCCGCTTTGCGCTGGGCTGTCGTGTCCATATCCGTATCAGGCCCCGAGAAGGTCCGTTTGAAGATGCGGCGGGACAATTGTCCCGCCGCATGAGCTTGGAGTCGACCAGGATCAGTAGATCTTGGAGAACTTCTCGATGTTGGTTTTGTCGAACTGGAAGGGCGGAGCCATCGCGGCCGAGTTGGTGTCGTCGAGCGTCACCTTGCCCACGCGGCCGATCGACAGCGTGGTGCCGGGCTTGGCCTCCTCCTTCTTCACCGCCAGGTCATGAGCGAGGTAGATCGCCGAGTAGCCGAGGTCGATCGGATTCCACAGAGCGACCGCCTGGCTGGCGCCGTTGTCGATGAACTTCTTGAACTCCGATGGCAGCGCGAGTCCGGTGACATTGACCTTGCCGATCAGGTTCTCGTCGGTGACGACCTGCGCGGCTGCAACGACGCCGACGGTGGTCGGCGCGATGATCGCCTTGAGGTTCGGGTAGGACTTCAGCAGGCCCTTGGCCTCGTCCGTGCTCTTGGCCGAGTCGTCATCTCCATAGACGGTGGCGACCAGCTTGATCTTCGGGAACTTCTCCGGCAGCACCTTCTTGGCCGCTTCGATCCAGGCGTTCTGGTTGGTCGCCGTCGAGGACGCAGAGAGGATCGCGACGTCGCCGCCTTCCGGCAGGTAGTCGGCGGCAAGCTTGATGATGGTCTCGCCGATCAGCCCGGTGTCGGACGGGTTGAGGTGGAGCTGGCGGCCTTCCTTGGCGACGCCGGAATCCCACGAAATCACCGTGATGCCGCGCTCCATGGCCTTCTTCAGCACCGGCACAAGCGCATCGGCGTCGTTGGCCGAAACGGCGATGGCGTTGACCTTTTGCGCGATGAGCGAATTGATCACCTCGATCTGCGCTTCGGCGGTAGCCTTGGTCGGGCCGGTATAGATGACGTCGACATCGCCCAGCTCCTTGGCCGCTTCCTCGGCGCCCTTGTTGGCGGCGTCGAAGAAGCCGTTGCCGAGCGACTTCACCACCAGCGCGATCTTGACGTTTTCGGCATAGGCGGCATTCACGAACATGGCGGCGGAAAAGGCCGCCGTGACCAGCAGTTTCTTCAAAAAGCTCATCGAACATCCTCCCTTGAGCGTTGCATTCCATCGCCGCCGCGGGCGTGAGTTCCCTCAGGCCTGCAGTGAAGATTCTTCCTTGTCGCTTGACTGTTTGCGGGCGACGATCAGCGCCACGCCCGCGTCTTCCAGCATCTTGGCCTCGCGGTCCTCGATGCCCTCGTCGGTGATCACGGTCGCGATGCGCGACAGCCCGCACAGGATCAGGCTGGAGCGCATGCGGAATTTCGAGGAATCGACCAGCACCACCAGTTCGTCGGCCTGGTCGATCAATTTCTGCTCCGCCTGGATCAGCAGCGGGTCGCCTTCCATCAGCCCGAGCGGCCCCAGCCCCTGCGCGCCCATGAACATGCGGCGCGCATAGAAGTTGCGCGTCACGTCGTTGTCGAAGGGCGACAGGATGATGTTCTGCTCGCGGTAGATCGTGCCGCCCGACAGCATCACCGTGTTCTTGGAGTGCTTGAGCAGATGCTCGGCGATCGGGAAGGAATTGGTGAAGATCGGCATGCGGCGGCCGGTCAGGAAATGCACCATCTGGAAGGTGGTGGTGCCGCCATTGATGATGATCGGCTCGCCATCCGTGCAAAGGTTCACCGCTTCGCGCGCGATTACCCGCTTCTGCGCGGCGTTCAGAGTCTCGTTGACGGAGAAGGGGCGGCCGGCAAGGCCGATGAACTGCGGCGGCGAGATCGCCTCGGCGCCGCCGCGCACCCGGCGCAGGCGCTTCTGGACATGCAGCGCCGCGATATCGCGCCGGATCGTCGCCTCGGAGGAATCGGTCAGCTCGACCATCTCCTGCACCGTCACCACAGGCTTTTCCTGGACGGCGGACAGAATGATCCTGTGGCGCTCTTTCTCGTGCATGGTTCCTCCCTGCCAAAGCATCAGGCCTTAGAAAACGCGCAGTGTCAATCATTTCCGATCAGATATTTTCATTGTGCAGTGCAATATGATCGATATTGATCGTTTGTGATTGACAAGCGCGGCGCTTGCGTAGACATTCCCGGGCGAGAAATGAGGGGCGCGGCGTTCGCGCTCCAAGGGAGGATATCCATGCTCGACAAGCGCTCCGGCTCGCGCCTCGCCAATCTGTGGGACGATGCGAAAGCCGAAGGGATGAGCGGTCCCGAGCTCCTGGTCTATCGCTCGAACACACTCGGATCCGACAAGCGCGTCACCAATTACGGCGGCGGCAACACCTCGTCCAAGGTCTGGCAGAAGGACCCGCTGACCGGCGAGGAGGTGGAAGTGCTGTGGGTCAAGGGGTCGGGCGGCGACAGCGCTTCGATCAAGCTTGACGGCTTCGCTACCCTCTACATGGACAAGCTGCGCGCGCTCAAAGGTCTTTATCGCGGCGTCGAGCATGAGGACGAGATGGTGGGGTATCTGCCCCACTGCACCTTCAACCTCAATCCGCGCGCGGCCTCGATCGACACGCCGCTGCACGCCTATGTGCCGAAGGCCTGCGTCGATCACATGCATCCCGATGCCATCATCGCGATCGCCGCCGCCAAGGATTCAAAGGCGATCACCAAGGAAATCTTCGGCGACGCGATCGGCTGGCTGCCGTGGAAGCGGCCGGGCTTCGAGCTTGGCCTTTGGCTGGAGAAATTCTGCATCGACAACCCCGCGGCCAAGGGCGTCGTGCTGGAAAGCCACGGCCTGTTCACCTGGGGCGACACGCCCAAGGAATGCTACGAGACCACCATCTCGGTGATCAACCAGGCGATCGACTGGTTCGAGCGCCGGTCGGAAGGCGTAGCTATCTTCGGCGGCGAGGCGGTGAAGGCGCTCGACGCCCCCGCGCGCCGCGCCATCGCCGCCAGATTGATGCCGAGGATCCGCGGCCTGATTTCCGAAAAGAGCCACAAGCTCGGGCATTTCGACGACCAGCCGGCCGTGCTCGAATTCGTCAATTCGAGGGATTTGCGGCCGCTGGCGGCGCTCGGCACGTCCTGCCCCGACCACTTCCTGCGCACCAAGATCCGGCCGCTGGTGATCGAGTTCGATCCGGCAAAGCCCGATATCGACGCCGTCATCGCAAGGCTGGCCGACGACATTGCCGAATACCGCGTCGGCTACCAGGCTTATTACGACGCCTGCAAGCATTCGGATTCGCCCGCCATCCGCGACCCTAATGCCGTGGTCTATCTGATGCCCGGCGTCGGCATGTTCACCTTCGCCGGCGACAAGGCGACGGCGCGCATCTCCGGCGAGTTCTATGTCAACGCCATCAACGTCATGCGCGGCGCCTCGACGGTCTCGTCCTATGTCGGCCTGCCGGCCCAGGAAGCCTTCGACATCGAATACTGGCAGCTCGAGGAAGCAAAGCTTCAGCGCCTGCCGAAGCCGAAGGCGCTGGCCGGGCAGATCGCCTTGGTCACCGGCGGTGCCGGCGGCATCGGCCGCGCCACCGCGAACCGGCTGCTGCGCGAAGGCGCCTGCGTGGTGCTGGCCGACATCGACGAGGCGGCTTTGGCCAGTGCCAATGACGAACTGTCGAAGGCATTCGGAAAAGACTTCGTCCGTCCGTTGCGCATCGATGTGACATCGGAGGACCAGGTTGTCGCCGGTTTCGCCGAAACCTCGGTCGAGTTCGGCGGGGTCGACATCCTGGTCTCCAATGCCGGCCTGGCGTCGTCGGCGCCGATCGAGGAAACGACACTATCGTTGTGGAACCGGAACATGGATATCCTGTCCACAGGCTATTTCCTGGTTTCGCGCGAGGCCTTCCGGCTGTTCCGTGCCCAGAAGATCGGCGGCAATGTCGTCTTCGTCGCCTCCAAGAACGGGCTCGCGGCTTCGCCGAACGCTTCGGCCTATTGCACGGCCAAGGCGGCCGAGATTCATCTCGCCCGCTGCCTGGCTCTTGAAGGGGCGGAGGCGCAGATCAGGGTCAACGTCGTCAATCCGGACGCCGTGCTGCGCGGCTCGAAGATCTGGACCGGCGAGTGGAAGGAACAGCGCGCCGCCGCCTACAAGATGTCTACCGACGACCTGGAGGAGCACTATCGCTCGCGCTCGATGCTGAAGCGCTCGGTCTTCCCGGAGGATATCGCCGAAGCGATCTACTTCTTCGCCTCCGACATGTCCGCGAAGTCGACCGGCAACATCGTCAACGTCGACGCTGGCAACGCGCAAAGCTTTACGCGCTAGGCGCACGTCCCTTCTCCCTTCTACGGAGAGAAGGTGCCCGAAGGGCAGTTGAGGGGCCGGGCGCCAGCCAACGAGTTCTGGGAGGAATTGCATGTCCGAAACGATTATCCGCGCCGATCTCGTCGCCAGCCATAACGCCGCGCGCAAAGCAGACCTCGAGCGCGACTACGCCTCGCTTGGCGAGCGCCTCGACCGGCGCGGCATCGCCATCGACGCCATCCGCGACAAGGTCGAGAAATTCGCTGTGGCGATCCCCTCCTGGGGCGTCGGCACCGGCGGCACCCGCTTTGCCCGTTTTCCAGGCCCGGGCGAACCGCGCGACATCTTCGACAAGATCGAGGACTGCGCCGTCATCAGCCAGCTGACGCGCGCCACACCCACCGTTTCGCTTCACATTCCATGGGACAAGGCCGATCCGAACCGGTTGAAGCAGGCGGCCTCACGCTTCGGCCTCGGCTTCGACGCGATGAATTCCAACACCTTCTCCGATTCCAGGGATCAGAAGCTCTCCTACAAATTCGGCTCGCTGTCGCATGCCGATGCCGGTACGCGCCGGCAGGCGGTCGAGCACAATCTCGAATGCATCGAGATCGGCAAGACGCTAGGGTCGAAGGCGCTGACGGTATGGATCGGCGACGGCTCGAACTTCCCCGGCCAAGTGAATTTCGCAAAAGCCTTCGATCGCTATCTCGAGGCCATGCGCGAGATCTATGCCGGCCTGCCGGACGACTGGCGGCTGTTCACCGAGCACAAGATGTATGAGCCGGCCTTCTATTCGACCGTCGTGCAGGACTGGGGCACCAACTACATCATCGCCAAAGAGCTCGGCGACAAGGCTTTCTGCCTGGTCGACCTCGGCCATCACGCGCCCAACGTCAACATCGAGATGATCGTGTCGCGGCTGATCCAGTTCGGCAAGCTCGGCGGCTTCCACTTCAACGATTCCAAATATGGCGACGACGACCTCGACGCCGGCTCGATCGATCCCTACCGGCTGTTCCTCGTCTTCAATGAACTGGTCGATGCCGAACTGTCCGGGGCCAAGGACTTCCATCCGGCGCACATGCTCGACCAAAGCCACAACGTCACCGATCCGATCGAAAGCCTGATGCTGTCGGCGGTCGAGGTGCAGCGCGCTTACGCGCAGGCCCTGCTGGTCGACCGGAAGGCGCTCGAAGGCTTCCAGGAGGCCAATGATGCGCTGATGGCGACGCAGACGCTTAAAGCCGCCTACCGCACCGATGTCGAGCCGATCCTTGCCATGGCGCGGCTGAGGACCGGCGGCGCCGTCGATCCCATCGCGGCCTATCGCGAGGCCGGCTACCGGGCGAAGGTCGCGGCGGAACGGCCGGCGGTTGCCGGCGGTGGTGGCGGCATCGTTTGACAGGCAGATATCCGATTTGATCTGGTCCAGCGCCATTGGCGGTGGACAGGTCCGCCGGCAGGGTCTTTCCTAGGCGTACCAACGCCAGGAGCACCGCCATGCCCTTGACCCGTCGCACGCTGATCGGCGTCGCCGTTTCGCTCGCAGTTACCCTCACACCGTCGACCATCGCCTTCGCCGCCTCACCGGCTCCCGCCAAGGGCGAACATGGCATGGTGGTGACGGCCCAGCACCTCGCCACGGAGGTCGGCGTCGATGTGCTGAAGAAGGGCGGCAATGCCGTCGATGCTGCTGTCGCGGTCGGCTACGCGCTGGCCGTTGTCTATCCCAATGCCGGCAATATCGGCGGCGGTGGTTTCATGACCGTGCGCATGAAGGACGGCCGCACGACCTTTATCGATTTCCGCGAGCGCGCGCCGCTTGCCGCGACGAAAACCATGTATCTCGACAAGGACGGCAATCCGATGAAGGGCGCCAGCCTCGATGGCTATCTGGCGGTCGGCGTGCCGGGCTCGGTCGCCGGCTTCGAGATGGCTCGCATGAAATACGGCACTCTGTCCAGGCAGGACCTGATGGCGCCGGCAATCGCTTATGCCAAGGATGGCTTCGTGCTCAACCAGGGCGACGCGGCATCCCTTGCCGGCGCTGCCGCGCGTCTGGCGAAGGATCCCGCGGCCGCCGCCATCTTCCTGAAAAAAGACGGCAAGCCCTATGGTGTTGGCGAGAAACTCATTCAGTCGGACCTTGCCGCCTCGCTTTCGGCGATCTCGAAAAACGGCGCGGACGCCTTCTACAAGGGCGCCATAGCGGATGAGATCGTCAAGGCGAGCGGCGCCAAGGGCGGCATCCTCGCCAAGGGCGATTTCGAGCAATATGCCGTGCGCGAGCTGAAGCCCGTGACCTGCTCCTATAGGGGTTACGAGATAATCTCCTCGCCGCCGCCGAGCTCGGGCGGCGTCATCATCTGCGAAATCCTCAACGTGCTGGAAGGCTATCCGCTATCCTATCTCGGGGCGGGATCCGCCGATACCGTCCACGTCATGGTCGAGGCGATGCGCCATGCCTATGTCGACCGCAACTCGGCGCTGGGTGACCCGGATTTCGTGGACAACCCGGTCTCGAAACTGCTCGACAAGAACTATGCGAAAGACATCCGCGACAAGATCGACCCGTTCCGCGCGGGCGTCTCGAAGGACATGATGCCGAAAGGCTTCGGCGAGTCGAAGGAAACCACCCACTATTCGATCATCGACAATGACGGCAACGCCGTCGCGGTCACCTACACGCTGAACGGCTCCTTCGGCGCCGGCGTCGTCGCCGAAGGCACCGGCATCCTGCTCAACAACGAGATGGACGATTTCACCCAGAAGCCCGGCGTGCCCAACCTCTACGGGCTGGTCCAGGGCGAAGCGAACGCCATCCAGCCGAGGAAGACTCCGTTATCCTCGATGAGCCCCACGATCGTGACCAGGAATGGCCAGCCATTCATGGTGATCGGCAGTCCGGGCGGATCGCGCATCATCACCATCACGCTTGAGGCGATCGTCAACGTCATCGACCATGGCATGGACATCCAGCAGGCGATCGACGCGCCTCGCATTCATCATCAATGGCTGCCGGATACCGTCTACGTCGAGCCGTTCGGGCTTTCGCCGGACACGGAGAGGCTCCTTGCAGGCATGGGCTATCATCTCGATCTGAGCGACCAAACCTGGGGCCAGGCCGCGGGCATCCTGGTCGGCGGCAAGAGCCTCGGCGAGATCGATAAAGGCGGCGGCGCGCGCTACAACGGCGCCATCGACAGCCGCGCGGCAGCCGGCGAAGCGCTCGGATATTGATGTATCACACGACTAGGGTGATGGTCGAAGCGATCAGCATCACGGCGGCGATGCCGACGAACAGCGCATAGATGCGCGGCCGGTCGAGCAGCAGCGCATTGCCCGAGATCCAGGCCGAGGTGGCGCCGCCCAGCGCGAAAAGGAAGCCGTTGCGGTGGCCGAAGGACATGGAGGCTGCCATCAGGCCACCGATGATCAGCGCGCCGAAGACGATGATGACGGCGACCGCGTATTTCTCAAAATCATTGCCGCCGCCCATCACCGGCCCCATCGCATTGAGATTGGGCAGGTCTTCCGGGTCGAAAGGGTTGGCCGAGCCGTATTCGTCTTGACCGAGGGATTCGCGCATCATTCGTTCTCCGCTGAGCGGCAACAAACCATCAACGCTTGCCAAGCGCAACCGCCAAGGCCGCCGCGATGGTGCGTTCGCGGCCCGGCTGGTGCCAACGAGCCACGCTTTTACGGGCAAGACCGAACGATTGGAGCAATTCCAGGAAAAGTGTGAAGGGGTTTTCCGGTCGGAATTGCGTCAAAACAAGGAGATAGAGCCTCGCGTGGTCGGTCCGCTGCGTTGATCTATCTGGAAAAATCGCTGCGCACGATGCCGTGCCGCTGCAGCTTGTCGTAGAAGGTCTTGCGCGGAATGCCGAGCGCCTCGATGGTGCGGCGGACGTCTCCGTCGTTGCGACCAAGTGTCTCGCGGATGATCTCGGCTTCGTAACGATCGATCCGTTCCGGCAAGGGCATTCGGGTCTCGATCTCCGTTGCCAGGGAAGACGCGGCGGCAGCGTCGTCCAGCCCGAGCACGAAGCGTTCGGCGAAATGGGCGAGTTCGCGCACATTGCCCGGCCAGTCATGTTCCCTCAGATGGCGTTGGACCGCGGCCGAGGTCGCCGGCACGGCGCGCCGGAAGCGGGCGGAGGCGCGATCGGCGAAGTAACCAAACAACAGCGGCACGTCGTCTCGCCGCTCGCGCAGCGGCGGGATCGAAAGCGTCACTACATTGAGCCGGTAGTAGAGATCCTCGCGGAAAGCGCCGCGCTGGGCGGAATCACCGAGGTCGACCTTGGCGGCGGCAACCACACGCAGGTCGACCGGCCGGATTTCATTGGTGCCAAGCGGCGTCACCTCGCGCATTTCGAGCACGCGCAGCATCTGCACTTGCGTTGCGGCTGGCATGCTTTCGATCTCGTCGAGGAACAGGGTCCCGCCGCTCGAATGCTCGATGCGGCCGACGCGTTTCTTCTGCGCGCCGGTGAAGGCGCCGGCTTCGTGGCCGAACAATTCGCTTTCGATGACCGTCTCCGGCAGCGTTCCGCAATTAAGCGCCACGAAATTACCCTTGGCGCGACGGCTCCAGCGGTGCAGCAGGCCAGCCACCACCTCCTTGCCGGAACCGGTCTCGCCGGTCACCAGCACGTCGACGTCGGTGTCGGCGATCTGCCTCAACGTCCGGCGCAGCCGCTCCATGGCCGGCGTCTGGCCGATGAGCGGCAATCCCTCCCGCGCCTGCTCGGCCGCCTCGCGCAAGGCGCGGTTCTCCATCACCAGCCGGCGCTTCTCCGCAGCTCGCGCGACGCTCTGCGCCAGCCGCTCAGCGGCGAAAGGCTTGGTGATGAAGTCGTAGGCGCCGTCCTTGATCGCGTTGACGGCCATGGCGATGTCGCCATGCCCGGTGACCAGGATGACGGGGATATCAGGGTCGAGCCGTAGCACGCGATCGAAAAGCTGCAGCCCGTCGATCTCCGGCATGCGGATGTCCGACACGACGACGCCGGCGTAATTCCTGTCGAGCGCGGCCAGCGCTTCCCTTGCCGCCGGGTAGGCTGACACCGTGAAGCCGGCAAGTTCCAGCGTCTGCCTGGTCGCTTTGAGCAGATCGCTGTCGTCGTCGATCAGGATGACCGGCGCTGGATCGTACTTGGTCATGCGGCGCTGGCCTTCAAAAGATGGATGGTGAAGCGTGTTCCCTGGTCGCTGCTTGCCACTTCGATCCGGCCGCCATAGTCGGCGACGATGTCCTTGGAGATGACGAGGCCGAGGCCCAGCCCCTTTTCCTTGGAGGTGTTGAAGGGCGTGAACAGCGACTTCAGGATCGGGGGCGGGATGCCCGGGCCGTTGTCGGAAACGGTCAGCGCCACGCCCTCGCCGGTTTCGGCGGCGCTGACTTCGACCCGCGCGCCGTCTCGGCCTTCAAGCGCCTCCAGCGCGTTCTGGAACAGGTTGATCAGCACCTGCTCCAGCCGCAGCCGGTTGCCCGTCACTTTCAGCGCTGATGGCGGCAGCGTGATCGCCAGGGCATCCAGCCGGCCGGCGAAGCGGCTTCTGAGCAAGACGACGGCGCCCTCGATCACGCTGCGCAATTCGACGGGCTCGGCCGCGGTCCTCCCCTTGCGGGCAAAAGCCTTGAGCTCCTCGGTGATTGCGCCGATGCGCTCGGTCAGCGCGGCGATGGCGCCGAGGTTTTCTTCGGCCGGGGCGCTCTGCTTGCGTTCGAGGAACACGCGCGCATTGTCGGCATAGGCGCGGATCGTGGCTACCGGCTGGTTGATTTCATGGGCGACGCCGGCGGCAACCTGGCCAAGGGTGGCAAGCCGGTTGGCCTGCACCAGCTCCTGCTGCATCACCTGCAGCTTCGCCTCTGTGCTGCGATGGTCGGCGATCTCGGCCTGCAGCCGGTCGCGCGCCAGGCTCAGGTCCCGGGTGCGCTCGACGACCCGCCGCTCGAGCTCTGCACGCGCGGCCTGTTCGGCGGCAATCCGCATCTGCCCGGATTGCCGGCGCCACAACAGATAGGCGGCAAAGGCAATGAGCGGCACGAGGACACCGAGCGCCAGAAGCCGCATTTCGCGCTGCGCCGCCGCGACCGGCGCTTCGGCTGGCACTAGATAGTCGAGCCGCCACGGTGTCGACGGCACAGCGGTCGAAAGCCGCAGATATTCCGCATCGCTGCCGCCGGGCGTGATGGCATGGACAAGCGCGACATCGGGGTTGAGCGGTTGCGGTTTGGTAATCGGCAAGGGCACCAGCGGCGCATTGCCGAATTGCTGGCTGGCGCGGATCTCGGCCGTGACCGGAGCGGCCAGCGGCGCGACCGTCATGAAGCGCCAGGAGGGCACGCTGGTGATCAGCACCACCCCATGCGCGTCGCTGACATAGGCCGGCCGGTTCGCTTCGTGCCAGTCCGCCTCGAGCTGGTCGAACTCCATCTTGACCACGACGACGCCCAGCGGCCCCGAAGCGCCGTCGACGCGGCGCGAGATGTAGAGACCCGGACGTTTGCTGACATTGCCGAGCGCGAAATATTCGGCCGTGCCTGTTTCCATCGCGCCGGAGAAATAGGCGCGAAAACCATAGTCGTTGCCGACGAAGCTCACGGGTTCGCGCCAGTTGCTGGAGGCGATCGCCATGCCGTCCGTGCCGGTAACATAGAGCACCGAGGCCTTGGTGCCGGACACCAGCCCTTCGAGTTTGCGGTTGAGCACGTCGATCGAGGCAGGGCTGCGCTCGCTCAGCGCGTCATGCACCTGTTGGTCTTCCGACAGGAGCAGCGGCAGCGCGCGCGGATTTTCCAGCACCGCGCGCAACAGCGCGACCTTGAGGTTGGCGTCGGTGCGCCCTTGCGCGGCTAAAGCCTCGATCTCGGTCGAACGGCCATAAACGCCGGCGCCGTAAAGCGCTGCCGCGATGATCGCCAGCGCCACCGCCGCGAACAGCAGCCAGGCGCGCCGCGCCTGCCCGGCGAGCAGTTCGGGCGTCGAGGCGAGGGTAGCGGCAGGGCGTTGCAGCATGCCGCATCTGTGCATGATTTCGCACAAAGTGCAATTCGATCTATGCGGATAACCGCACGAAAGCTCTCAAACGCACCTATGTTCGGTTCAAAAAAGCCTGAAAAATCAGCGTTCGGAGAGACCCGACATCATCTGGCACGCGCGTTGCAAATACTTTCGCAGCAGCCGCGAGGCTGTGGAGGTCAATAGCCCCAGGGAGGTCGAGCTCGTTCGATCGGGGCTGAACGGAGGATGTTATGCAGACAGCAATCGCCGCCGCCGAACCGCGCGGCAGGCTTCCCTTTTACCGGCATCTCTATGTGCAGGTCCTGGTGGCGATCGCCGCCGGCATCCTGCTTGGACATTTCTATCCCGACCTGGGCGCCTCGCTGAAGCCGCTGGGCGACGCCTTCATCAAGCTGGTCAAGATGGTCATCGCGCCGGTGATCTTTCTGACGGTGGCGACCGGCATCGCGGGCGTCTCCGACCTGCACAAGGTCGGCCGCGTCGCCGGCAAGGCGATGATCTATTTCCTCGTCTTCTCGACATTGGCGCTCGTCGTCGGCCTCGTCGTGTCCAACGTCATCCAGCCCGGCGCTGGCATGCATATCAACCCGGCCACGCTCGACCCCTCGAAGGTCGCGACCTTCACCGAGAAGGCGCATGACACTTCGATCGTCGGCTTCCTGATGAACATCATCCCCGACACCATCACCGGCGCTTTCGCGCAGGGCGACATCCTGCAGGTGCTGTTCTTCTCGGTGCTGTTCGGCATCGCGCTGGCACTGGTCGGCGAGCGTGGTCGCCCCGTGGTCGATTTCCTGCAGGCGCTGACCTCGCCGGTTTTCCGCCTCGTCGCCATCCTGATGAAGGCAGCACCCATCGGCGCCTTCGGCGCCATGGCCTTCACCGTCGGCAAATACGGCATCGGTTCGATCGCGAACCTCGCCATGCTGATCGGGACTTTCTATCTGACATCGCTGCTTTTCGTGCTCGTCGTTCTGGGCACTGTCGCATGGTACAACGGCTTCTCCATCCTCGCGCTGATCCGCTACATCAAGGAAGAGCTGCTCCTGGTGCTCGGTACCTCGTCGTCCGAGGCGGCGCTTCCCGGCCTGATGGCCAAGATGGAGCGCGCCGGCTGCAACCGTTCGGTGGTCGGCCTGGTCATCCCGACCGGCTATTCCTTCAACCTCGACGGCACCAACATCTACATGACGCTGGCGGCTCTGTTCATAGCCCAGGCGACCGACACGCCGCTCACCTTCGGCGACCAGATCCTGCTCTTGCTGGTCGCCATGCTGAGTTCGAAAGGTGCCGCGGGCATCACCGGCGCCGGCTTCATCACCTTGGCCGCCACGCTGTCGGTGGTGCCTTCTGTGCCGGTTGCCGGCATGGCCCTGATCCTCGGCGTCGACCGCTTCATGTCGGAATGCCGCGCGCTCACTAACTTCGTCGGCAACGCGGTCGCAACCATCGTCGTGGCGCGCTGGGAAGGCGAGCTCGACCAGACCAAATTTGCCGCCGCCATGGCCGGCCAGTTGCCGGAAGAGGCGGACCTCGCGCTATCAGGCGGTTTGCAGCCGGCCTGATCCGCGCATCCTCCCGATGCCGAACAGGTCGCGGCTCTGCCGCGGCCTGTTCTTTTTGCCGGTCGCCGCATAGGCTGCGCGAGCCGGATTCTCGGCGAAATATTCAGCCGAGAGGGCGGTCGATGAGCAGCAGTGCATTTCCCGAAATCTACGTGGTCCGCCATGGCGAGACCGAATGGAGCGCGTCGGGCAGGCACACCGGACGTACCGATATCCCTCTGACCGCCAAGGGCGAGGAGGCCGCGCGCGGCGTGGCCGATCGGCTCAAGGGCCTGACGTTCCAGGCGGTCTGGTCGAGCCCCTCGCGGCGTGCCTTCGACACCTGCCGGCTCGCCGGCTTCGGCGAGGGCGCGGTCAAGAGGCCGGAGCTGCAGGAATGGGATTACGGCGCTTACGAAGGCGTGACGACGAAGGAGATCCTGTCGAAGCGCCCTGGCTGGCAGTTGTTTCGCGACGGTTGCCCGAACGGCGAGACGGCGGCCGATGTCGGCGCCCGGGCGGACGCCGTCATAGCCGGGCTGCGCGCGGTTGCCGGCAATGTGCTCATCTTCTCCAGCTCGCATTTCCTGCGTGTCTTCGCGGCGCGCTGGGTCGGTCTGCCGCCGGAAGGCGGCGAGCATTTCGTACTCGATACCGCCAGCCTCAGCATGCTCGGCTACGAGCACGACTTGACGGAGCCGGTCATCCGGCGGTGGAACCAGAAATAGCGATCGCCGGAAGCTAGCCGCCGCCCAACATCGTCAGTTCCTCCGCCGTCAGATGCCGCGCCTTGCCTTTGGCAAGCTCGCCAAGCTGAAGACCGCCGATCGCTACCCTGACCAGCCTCAGCACCTCGATGTCGAAAGCGCCGAGCAGCCTGCGGATCTGCCGGTTGCGTCCCTCTTCGAGCACGATCTCCAGCCAGGCGGTCCGCCCGCCGCTGCGCAGCAGCCCGACCGAGCTTGCGGTGAGCAATTCGCCGTCGACGACAGAACCTTGACGAAAGCGCTCCAGCATCGCCTCGTCGGGCGTAGCGTCGATCTGAACGTGATAGGTCTTGGCGACATGCGAGGCCGGATCGAGCAGGCTGTTCGCCCAGCGCGTGTCATTGGTCATCAGCAACAGACCCTCGCTTGCCTTGTCGAGCCGGCCGACCGGCGACACGAAAGGCAGATCGAGCCCTTGCAGGCAATCATAGACCGTGCCGCGGCCTTCGGGGTCCTCGCGCGTGGTGACCAGTCCGCGCGGCTTGTTGAGCATGAGATAAACCCTGCGCTCGGCCGCCACGCGCTCGCCATCGACGGTGATGCGGTCGCGATCGGGATCGATGCGCAGCAAGGCATCGCGCACCGTCCTGCCGCCGACCTGCACTCGCCCCTCGGCGACGAGACGCTCGGCCTGCGTGCGCGAGCAGAAGCCGAGCTTGGAGAGCGCTCGGGCAAGGCTGACCTTTGGGGTTGCGGATCGTCGGTCGGGTTGGCGTGCCACGGTCTCTGTCTTCGAACTTGCCCGGAACGCCGCAACCGATGCCACGCTTGGCGAGAGGGGCGCAAGCGGTTCCATTGTTGTCCGGTTCGGGTCGTCAATTCATTCCGGTGGCGCGCTCAACCGCCGGTAGGAGACGCCGTCGAATGTGGCCGTCACGAAGCTCTTGACCGACATCTTGCGCTTGCGCCCGTCGCTGCAGGCATAGATCGGCCAGCCGGCTTCGCTGCACTCGCTGGCCGTGCAGATGCGGGCCACGCAATTTCCCGTGGTCAGTCGAAAGCCACCCTTGCCGGCAAAGCCCTGCAGCAGGCTGCCATCCGCCGCGCGCCAGGTCCGTTGCTGGAATTCGGGTCGCAGCAGCCGAGGCTCGAGCGGCGCCGCCAGGCCGAACCGGGTCGCGTCGCCCGAGTACTGGAGCCGGTAGCGCGCCATGCCGCTCGAGTAGGCGGTGATCAGATCGGATTCACCCGAATAGGCCACCGCCAGGTCGGGTCGGTCGAAAAGATGGGACGCACGCATGTCAGCCTCCGACGGCCTGGTCAGGGCAGCGAGGGCGACAAGCGCAAGGCAGAGGCGCGGCATCTCTTTTTCCAGCCATCCCCATCCGGCGTGCCGGATTGCCCGGCTGCCTGCGCCTACAATCTTTCCAATCGGATTTTCGCGCAAGCCGCTCCATTGGCCGGCGATGGCGGCCTCGCTTGGTCAGCCGTTGGCCGGCGGCAGCTCGAACAAGGTGGCGCCGTTCTTACGGCCCCGGTCGATATAGCCGATCGCGCGGAACCATCTCGCGACGTCAGGCCCCTCGAGCCAGCTGAGCGAATGGATCGGAAGGTTGCCGGCAAGCGCCTGGACATGGCGAATGTGCCGCTTGCAGAAGCGTACCGTGGCTGCGATGAAGAAATCCTCGCGCGCGGCGAACAGCGTGTCGGCGGCATCCGCCTGCTCATGCCAGGCGATGATCGCGACGGTCCTATCGCCCTGCACGAGAGCATGGGCCCGCCCTTCCTTCAGGTTCATCATCAGATTGTCGTAGGCGCTTTTGCTGTCCTTTCCGGCCGCTGCGTACTCGTCCGACACTCGCTTGGACAGGCTGCGGAAAACGTCCTCCAGGTCTCCGACCGTTGCCGTGCGTGCTCTCATTTCTCCTCCTGACAGCCCAAGGGCAGTTTGCCCTAGCACCGGAGGACGACCAAGAAAGGAGAATCTACAATCGACGAGTATGCGGAAACTCATTCCGGGCCAGGCGGCCCGGGCCCTGACAACATTCGCATATGAGCGTTGTCTTGAGATTGCATTTGCGTCGTCGGAGCCTCGTACCTCCGGACCTGTGAGGCCCCGCATCACTCCTGAAGGGGGCCATGATCGATCCTATTGAAACCATGCACGGGCGGCCTCGGTCCCGGAGCGATGAAACGTAGTGCTCCAGAAGGCGAACGGCCCGTAGAAGTCTACTCCTCAGCGACGACGCCTGGTCGCGCGGCGCGACGGTCGATAACCTGCGCTCGCCGCTCGACCAGTTTGTTGGAGTGGCGGCAGGAAGCGCATCGTTGAATTCGTCGCCGGCCTGCCATAAAAGGCACAAGCTCTTTGAAGGGCCTGTTACTGCAGCGTTAGGGGTATGCATTGACGTCGAGCAGGCCGATCCTGGTCACCGGCGCGGCCGGGTTCATAGGTTTTCACGTCTGCCACAGGCTGCTCGCCGAAGGCCGGCAGGTTGTCGGCCTCGACTCCATGAACGAGTATTACGATGTCACGCTGAAGCAGGCGCGGCTCGAGCGATTGAAAGGGTTTCCGAACTTTCGGTTCGAGCATGTCGATCTCACCGAGCGCGACCGTATCTCGGCGCTCTTTGCGGCGGTAGCGCCGGAAACCGTCGTCAATCTGGCCGCGCAGGCGGGCGTCCGCTATTCGCTGGTCAATCCGCATGCCTATGCGGAAAGCAATCTCAACGGCTTCCTCAACGTCCTGGAAGGATGCCGGCAGGCCTCGGTCGGCCATCTCGTCTACGCATCGTCGAGCTCGATCTATGGCGGCAGCACCCGCATGCCGTTCTCGGTGCACGATTCCGCCGACCATCCCCTCAGCCTCTATGCCGCCACCAAGAAGGCAAACGAGCTGATGGCCCACACCTACAGCCATCTGTTCGGGCTGCCGACCACAGGCTTGCGCTTCTTCACTGTCTACGGCCCGTGGGGACGGCCCGACATGGCCTTGTTCATCTTCACCAGGGCCATTCTCGCCGGCCAGCCGATCGACGTTTTCAACCACGGTAAAATGCAGCGGGATTTCACCTACGTCGACGACATCGTCGAGGGGGTGGTCCGCGTCATGCAGCATCCCGCGAAACCCAACCCCGATTGGACAAGCGCCGACCCGGATCCCGCGACGAGCAATGCTCCGTTCAGGATACACAACATCGGCGACAGCTCGCCTGTCCAACTGAGCCGGCTTATCGACGTGCTGGAGGACGCCCTTGGGCGCAAGGCAATCCGCAACCTCATGCCACTTCAGCCGGGCGACGTTCTGTCAACCTTCGCCGACGTGACCTCGCTCGAGGAGGTGATAGGCTTCAGGCCCGGGATTCCGATCGAGGTCGGGGTTCCGCGCTTCGTGGAATGGTATCGGGATTTCTACCAGGTCTGATTGAACGCCTCGTGCACAATATGCAAGGGGTACAAACGCGTCGCCTGGCCCCCCGTTTCAGCGAGGCGCGCCTTGCTTGTTGATCCAGAGCGCAATCAGTGTGCAGGCGGCGCCCGAAAGCAGATAGGCGCCGGCGGCCACGAGGCCGAAATTACCGGCCAGAAGCAGCGCGGCGAGCGGCGCGAAACCGGCGCCGAACATCCAGGCCATATCCGATGTCACGGCCGAGCCGGTGTAGCGATGCCGGCGTGAGAAGCTCGACGCCACGACGCCCGAGGATTGCCCGAAGCTCAGGCCGAGCAGGATGAAGCCCAGCACCATGAACACCGCCTCGCCGACGGTGCCGCCGTTGAGAAGCTGCGGGGCAAAGCCGCTGAAGACGGCGATGGCGATGGCGGATCCGCCGAGCAGGGCGCGGCGCCCGACGCGGTCGGCCAGCGGACCCGATGCCACGATTGCCGCGATGCCGAACAGCGCGCTCACCGCCTCGATCACCAGGAAGCGCTCCGGGCCCTCATTGGTGAACAGGAAAACCCAGGACAACGGGAACACCGTCACCATGTGGAAAAGGGCGAAGCTCGCCAGCGGCGCAAAGGCGCCGACCACGATGTTGCCGCCTTCCGTCCTCACCATGTCCCTGATGCGGGTCGGCTGCAGGTCACCGCTGTCGTAGAGTTTCGAGAATTCGGGCGTCACCACGATGCGCAGCCTTGCGAACAGCGCCACGACGTTGATGGCGAATGCGACGAAGAAGGGATAGCGCCAGCCCCAGCTGAAAAAGTCGTCGGCGGAGAGGTTGGCGACGAAGAAGGCAAACAGCGAGCTTGCCACGATGAGGCCGATCGGCGCGCCGAGTTGCGGGATCATCGCATAGATGCCGCGCCGGTTGTGGGGCGCGTTCAGCGCAAGAAGCGAAGGCAGTCCGTCCCATGTGCCGCCGAGCGCCAGTCCCTGGAGGAACCGGGTAAGACCCAGCAGCCAGGCGGCGACCACGCCGACATCTTGATAAGAGGGCAGGAACGCCATGGCGACGGTCGAGGTGCCGAGCAGGAACAGCGCTATCGTCAGCTTGACGCCGCGGCCATAGGCGCGGTCGATCGCCATGAACAGCACGGTGCCGAAAGGGCGAGCGACAAAGGCCAGGGCGAAGATGGCGAAGGAATAGAGCGTTCCGGCCAGCGGATCGTGCGTCGGAAACACAAGCTTGGGGAACACGATCACGGAAGCGATGGCATAGACGAAGAAATCGAAGAATTCCGACGTCCGGCCGATGATCACGCCGACCGCTATATCGCCGGCGCTGACCTGGCCGTGATGAGAGCCGATCAGCCCGCTGTCAGTTTCGGCAGTCGAAGTTTCAGCCATTGTGTCTCTGTCACCACCGAAAATGTGTGAGGCGTCCGGCGCGCGAGCGTCAGGGCCTTATTGTGCAGCGCACACTTTGCCGAAACGGGCAAAAACTGGGCATTGGACAAATTGTCCAATGTCGCCAGGGGTCCGCCGGGCGTAGCCCTCCAAATTGATACCGCAGTGCAACATGCGCGATGTGTTGCGACGAGTCATCGAGGGCGCCGTTTGATGAAACGATTTGGAGCCTTGCTTCTGCTTCCCCTGGCCGTTCTGCTGACCGGCTGCGACTTCGTCGTGCTGGCGCCAGCAGGCGATGTCGCGGCGCAGCAGCGCGACCTGCTCGTGGTTTCGACCCTGTTGATGCTGCTCATCATCGTGCCCGTCATGGCGCTGACGGTCTTTTTCGCCTGGCGCTACCGTCAGGCCAACACGGCCGCGGCCTATATGCCGGACTGGGACCATTCGACCAAGCTGGAACTGGTGATATGGGCCGCACCCCTCCTCATCATCATCTGTTTGGGAGCGCTGACCTGGCTCGGCACGCATCTTCTCGACCCCTACCGGCGCATCGACCGGATCGAGCCCGGCCAGCCGGTCACGCAGAGCCACAAGCCGCTCAGGGTCGAGGTCGTCGCGCTCGACTGGAAATGGCTCTTCATCTATCCGGACTACGGCATCGCCTCCGTCAACGAACTGGCGGCGCCGGTCAACCAGCCGATCGACTTCCGCATCACCTCGTCCACGGTGATGAATTCCTTCTACATCCCCGCCCTTGCCGGCCAGATCTACGCCATGCCCGGCATGGAGACGAAGCTGCATGCGGTCATTAATCGTCCGGGCACCTATACGGGTTTCTCCGCCAACTACAGCGGCGCCGGTTTCTCCGGCATGCACTTTGCTTTCCACGGCCTCTCCGACCAGGCCTTCGGCGAGTGGGTGGCGCAGGCCAAGGGCGCGCCGGCCACGCTCAGCCGCGACAGCTATCTCCAGCTCGAACGTCCGAGCGAGAACGAACCGGTCCGCCATTATGCCTCCGTCGATCCCGACCTCTACGGCGCCATCCTCAACCTGTGCGTCGAACCCGGCAAGATGTGCATGAACGAGATGATGTCGATCGACGCCAAGGGCGGCCTGGGGCTGGCTGGCGTCCGCAACACCTTGCCGCTGCAATATGACAAGCTTGCCCGGCGCGGCGCCGTGTTCGGCAACGATCCGTCCTACGTCGCAAGCATATGCACGGCCGAGGAAGCGGCCGCCGCCTCGCGCGCGGCGCGTGATGCGGATGCGAAATACTGGCCGCTGCGCGATCTTTCCCCGCTGCGCGGGGCGGGATTGCTCAGCCCCGTGACAGGCAGCCGCAGCGCCGACGCCGGGGCGCCGTCGCCCGGCCTGCCGCGCTTTGAATTGTGAGGGATGGCTGATGCCTGAGACGCTGACCAAATTCATCTTCGGCCGCCTCACTTTGGAGTCGCTGCCGCTGCACGAGCCGATCGTCGTGGGCACCTTCATCGCGGTGGCGCTCGGCGGCCTCGCGCTTTTCGGCGCCATCACCTATTTCCGGCTCTGGGGCTATCTGTGGCGCGAGTGGTTCACCAGCGTCGACCACAAGAAGATCGGCATCATGTACATGGTGCTCGGCCTCGTCATGCTGCTGCGCGGCTTTTCCGACGCCATCATGATGCGTCTGCAGCAGGCCATCGCCTTCAACGGCTCCGAGGGCTATCTCAACGCCCATCATTACGACCAGATCTTCACCGCCCATGGCGTGATCATGATCTTCTTCGTGGCGATGCCCTTCGTCACCGGATTGATGAACTTCGTCGTGCCGCTGCAGATCGGCGCGCGTGACGTGTCGTTTCCCTTCCTCAACAATTTCAGCTTCTGGATGACGGTCGGAGGCGCCGTCCTGGTCATGGCCTCGCTGTTCGTGGGCGAATTCGCCCGCACCGGCTGGCTGGCCTATCCGCCGCTCTCCGGCATCGGCTACAGTCCCGATGTCGGCGTCGATTACTACATCTGGGCGTTGCAGGTGGCCGGCGTCGGCACGACGCTGTCCGGCATCAATCTGATATCCACCATCGTCAAGATGCGCGCTCCAGGCATGACGATGATGCGCATGCCCGTCTTCACCTGGACCTCGCTCTGCACCAACGTGCTGATCGTGGCGTCCTTCCCGGTGCTGACGGCGGTGCTCACGCTGCTCGCGCTCGACCGCTATGTCGGCACCAACTTCTTCACCAACGACTTCGGCGGCAACCCGATGATGTATGTGAACCTCATCTGGATATGGGGCCACCCCGAGGTCTACATCCTCATCCTGCCGCTGTTCGGCGTCTTCTCCGAGGTTACCTCCACCTTCTCCGGCAAGCGACTGTTCGGTTACACCTCGATGGTCTACGCCACGGTCGTCATCACCATCCTGTCCTATCTGGTGTGGCTGCACCACTTCTTCACCATGGGCTCTGGCGCCAGCGTCAATTCCTTCTTCGGTATCACCACGATGATCATCTCGATCCCGACCGGAGCGAAGATGTTCAACTGGCTTTTCACCATGTATCGCGGCCGTATCCGCTTCGAGTTGCCGATGATGTGGACGGTGGCCTTCATGCTCACCTTCGTCGTCGGCGGCATGACCGGCGTGCTGCTTGCCGTGCCGCCGGCCGACTTCGTGCTGCACAACAGCCTGTTCCTGATCGCGCATTTCCACAACGTCATCATCGGGGGCGTGCTGTTCGGCCTGTTCGCCGGCATCGCCTACTGGTGGCCCAAGGCCTTCGGCTTCAAGCTCGATCCCTTCTGGGGCAAGGTCTCGTTCTGGTGCTGGGTGGTCGGCTTCTGGTTCGCCTTCATGCCGCTCTACATCCTCGGCCTGATGGGCGTGACGCGCCGCATGCGCGTCTTCGACGATCCCTCGCTGCAGATATGGTTCGTGATCGCCGCCTTCGGCGCGGTGCTGATCGCCTGCGGCATCGCCGCCTTCCTGGTCCAGATCTTCGTGTCCATCCGCAAGCGCGCGGAACTGGTCGACGTCACCGGCGATCCTTGGGACGGACGCACGCTCGAGTGGTCGACCTCCTCGCCGCCGCCGGCCTACAACTTCGCCTTCACGCCGGTCATCCGCGACAACGATGCCTGGTGGGACATGAAGAAGGCCGGTTACAAGCGCCCGCTCTCCGGCTTCAAGCCGATCCACATGCCGAGCAACACCGGCACCGGCGTCGTCCTTGCGGTGTTCAGCGTCGCGCTCGGCTTCGGGCTGATCTGGTACATGTGGTGGCTGGCGGCTCTGAGCTTCGTCTGCCTGGTCGCTGCCGCGATCGGCCACACCTTCAACTATCAACGCGACTTCGACATTCCGGCGGCCGAGGTCACGCAAACGGAAGAGGCGAGGACGACGCTCCTCGCCGCCCGGGAGGCTAGGGCTTGAGCATGGCATCGACGGCAATTACGGCCGGCGCCGAACCGGTCTTCCACCTTGAAGAGGAGCATGTGCACGCCGAAGGCGGCAGCACCATGCTTGGCTTCTGGCTCTATCTGATGAGCGACTGCCTGATCTTCGCCATGCTGTTCGCGGCCTATGGCGTGCTCGGCGGCAATTACGCGGCGGGTCCGGCGCCGAAGGACCTGTTCGACCTCGGCCTGGTGGCGGTCAACACCACCATGCTGCTCTTGTCCTCGATCACCTACGGCTTTGCCATGCTGACCATGGACAAGGGCCGCGTCGCGGCGACGCAAGGCTGGCTCGCCGTGACGATGCTTTTCGGCCTGGCGTTCCTGTCCATCGAACTCTACGAATTCGCTCATATGATCCATGAGGGCGCGACGCCGCAGCGCAGCGCCTTTCTGTCGTCCTTTTTCACGCTGGTCGGCACGCACGGCCTGCACGTCACCTTCGGCATCGTCTGGATGGTGACGCTGATGGTGCAGGTAGCCAGGCACGGCCTCATCGAGGCCAATCGCCGCCGGCTGATGTGCCTTTCGATGTTCTGGCACTTCCTCGACGTCGTCTGGATCGGCGTCTTCACCTTCGTCTATCTGATGGGGATGCTCAGATGAGCGCTGATGATCATGCCGGCCACGACCACACGCATGGCGGCGCCGCGCACGGGTCGCTGAAGGGTTACCTGACCGGCTTCGTCCTGTCGGTGATCCTCACCGCGATTCCGTTCTGGATGGTCATGACCGGCGCCCTGGACAACAAGCAGGCCACCGCCATCATCATCATGGCTTTCGCGGTGGTGCAGATCGTGGTGCACATGGTCTTCTTCCTGCACATGAACCCCGCCTCGGAAGGCGGATGGTCGATGCTGGCGCTCATCTTCACGGTGATCCTCGTCGTCATCGTGCTCAGCGGCTCGCTCTGGGTGATGTACCACCTCAACGCCAACATGATGCCTGGCCTCCACGAAATGCGGGAGATGCCATGAGCCCCCTTTCGGGCATGGGCGTGTCGGGCGCGGGGAAGGCCAAATTCCGGACTGAAGAGATGATCGGTGGGGCGAGCGCAGACCTCCGCGCCGCGCAGCCAAGGGGCTCCGTGTCGCGCTTCCTGTTGGCGCTTTTGGGGGTTCTCGGCGTTCTGGTGTTTCTCGGGCTCGGCATCTGGCAACTGGAAAGGCGGGTCTGGAAGCTCGATCTGATCGCCCGCGTAGATCAGCGCATCCATGCTGCCGTCGTCGATGCGCCCGCCCCCAAGGACTGGAGTGGCTTGAACGCCGCTGATTACGAATATCGCCATGTGCGGTTGAACGGGCGCTTTGAAGGCCATGCCAACACGCTGGTGCAGGCGGTGACCGACCTTGGCGGCGGCTATTGGGTGCTGACGCCGATGCGCACCGACAGCGGTTTCGTGGTGCTCGTCAATCGCGGCTTCATCCCGCAGGAGCGCAAGGCGGAGTTCGAGCGGGAAAGCGGCGGTTCCACCGCGTCGGAAACGGTCGAGGGGCTGCTGCGGGTCAGCGAGCCCGGCGGCGGTTTCCTGCGCAGCAACGATCCGGCGGCCAATCGCTGGTATTCGCGGGACGTCGTGGCAATCGCCAAGGCGCGCGGCCTGACCGACGTAGCGCCCTATTTCGTCGATGCCGGAGCCTCGGGCGCGGAAAGCTGGCCGCGCGGCGGACTCACCGTCGTCAACTTCCGCAACAGTCATCTTGTCTATGCCCTGACTTGGTTTGCCCTGGCAGCGATGCTGGCAATCGCCCTTGCCAGGCCGATCTTCGCCAGCCGTCAGGAGCGGGGCGCCGCCAGATGAACGTCCCGCCCTCGCGGCTCCATCAGGGCAAACCGATGCTGGCGGCTTCAATTGGCGGCCGGGGCATTGCCTCGAATTCCGACGTGACAAACAGGAAGAACCTGCTCCTGCTCGTCCAGTTACGCTGGCTGGCGGTGGCGGGGCAGGTGCTGACCATCCTGGTGACGCAATATTGGTTTGCCATCCCGTTACCCATGCCGGAGATGGCCGGCGTTGTGCTTTTCCTGGTTGGGCTGAACGGCTTCAGCCTGCTGGCCCTGCGCGGCAATCGCCGCATCTCCAACGCGCACCTGTTCGTCGCGCTGATCTTCGACATGGCGGCGTTGACCACGCAACTCTACCTGAGCGGCGGCGCCTCGAACCCCTTCGTGTCGCTCTATCTCCTGCAGATCACGCTCGGCGCCGCGCTGCTGGCGCCGTGGTCGACCTGGATCCTGGTGGTGGCGGGCTCGGCCTGCTTCGTCTTCCTCATCTTCGTTTTCCAGCCGATCGCCGTTCCGCACCAAGGCGGCAGCGACCTTCTCGCCCTGCATCTGCGCGGCATGTTCATCTGCTTCGTGCTGGCGGCCGGACTGATCGTGATCTTCATGACGCGCATCAACCGCAACCTGCGCGAGCGCGATGCCTATCTCGCCGCCCTCCGCCAGCGTTCAGCCGAAGAGGACCATATCGTGCGCATGGGCTTGCTGGCCTCGGGCGCCGCGCATGAACTTGGCACACCGCTATCGACCATATCGGTCATCCTGTCCGACTGGCGTCAAATGCGCGGCGTCAAACGCAACCGCGAGCTTTCCGGTGACGTGGCCGAGATGCAGGCGCAGGTCGAGCGCTGCAAAAGCATAGTCACCGGCATCCTGATGTCCTCCGGCCAGGCGCGAGGCGAGGGCACGATCCGCACCACGATCCGCCACTTCCTCGACGATCTCGTCCAGGAGTGGCGTGTCAGCCGTCAGCCCTTCAAGCTGGATTACAGCAACGGTTTCGAGCCGGATGTGCAGATCGTTTCCGACACGGCGCTGAGACAAGTGATCTTCAACGTTCTCGACAATGCGCAGGAAGCATCGCACGATTGGGTGGGTATCACTGCCGAGCGCCAGGATGAGAAGGTGGTGCTGTCCATCAGGGATCGCGGACCGGGTTTCGACGAGGATATTCTGGTTACGCTCGGCCAACCCTATATGTCGAGCAAGGGGCGACCGGGCGGTGGCCTGGGCCTCTTCCTGGTGTTCAATGTGGTGCGCATGCTCGGAGGCGACGTTTTGGCGCGCAACATGGCCGATGGCGCCTGTGTTACCCTTTCGCTGCCGCTGGCGGCGCTGACCGATGGAGGCGATCATGAAGTCTGATCGATCCCTGTTCGTCGTCGAGGACGACGCGACATTCGCGCGAACGCTCAAACGCTCCTTCGAGAAGCGCGAGTATGACGTCGTAGTCTGCCACGACCGCGAGGCGCTGCTCGCGGCGCTGGAAACCGCCGTTCCGGCATATGCCGTCGTCGACCTCAAGCTCGGAGCGGGATCGGGTCTCGAATGCGTCAAGCTTTTGAGCGCCCGCGACTCGTCGATGCGGATCGTCGTGTTGACCGGATTTGCGAGCATCGCCACGGCGGTCGAGGCTATGAAGCTCGGCGCGTGCCACTACCTGGCCAAGCCCGCCAACACCGACGATATCGAAGCCGCCTTCGGTCGCGCCGAGGGCGACGTTTCGGTGCCGCTCACCAGCCGCCCCACCTCGATCAAGAACCTCGAATGGGAGCGCATCCACGAAACGCTGGTCGAGACAGGCTTCAACATCTCCGAAGCCGCGCGGCGGCTAGGCCTGCACAGGCGCACGCTCGCCCGCAAGCTCGAGAAGCGCGTGGTGCAATAGCCGGGGGTCAAGGCAACCGTAGAACCGGAAAGAGCGCGTGGCGCCTCCGCCTATGCCTGCGATCGCAACGTCTTCGGCCGGTCGATCGGCGCCAATCAGGGCGTCCAGTTTCCGATCGCGAGGGCCTATGCCAACATGCGCGCGGCCGAGTTGATGGTCCGGGAGGCGACGCGCCTCTACGAGGCCGGCCTCGACTGCGGCGCCGAAGCCAACATGGCCAAGATGCTGGCCGCCGATGCCTCGAACGAGGCCGCCAACGCGTGCATCCAGACGCATGGCGGTTTCGGCTTCGCCGAGGAATACGATGTCGAGCGCAAGTTCCGCGAAACCCGGCTCTATCAGGTGGCGCCCATCTCGACCAACCTCATCCTGTCCTACCTCTCCGAGCATGTGCTCGGAATGCCACGATCCTATTGATACGCATGGCCAGTGGACGCGGTGTCGCGGCAGACAGCTAGTCCTCGGACCGGGTGGAGAACGGGTGCAAAAGCTATGCACGCGTTTTCTCGAGTAGAAAAATGAGAAATTGCAGATGGCGCAACTATTTCGCCGGGGCGGTGGTGCGTGTGCGCGCTTTCTTGCCGCCGCGAATGAAGTGCGCCACGACATAGAATTGCCGGCGGCGCGCTTCGGTGCCAGTCTCGAACACGTGGCGCACCGGCGCTCAACCTTGCGGCTGCCGGGGTCTGCGCCTGACGAGCAGGACGGGTGATTAACCATATTGGTGACGCCGAGGTCTTCCCATGGAGACTTCAGGCAGGCGCGCAGCGTTTAGACCTCGGATAGGTTTTGCCGGTATTGGTCTGGAAAAGGAGCCGGAAAGTCATGACCGGAATCTGGCATTCACTCCTCGCCAACCTTGCCCTGGTCTCCATCCTGGTCGTGGCCTGGGACCTTGTGGCGGATTTCACCGGGCGCCTGCCGCGACGGATACAGTCGCTGCTTCTCGGCCTGGTGATGTGCATGGGCTCCATCATTTCCATGGCGACTGCGCTCTCCGTCTCCGGCTTCGTCATTGACCTGCGCGCTGCCTTTATTGGCGCGGCCGCGTTCTTCGGCGGATGGCCGGCAATGCTCATCGCCACCACCGGCTCTATCGCCTATCGGCTTTATCTCGGCGGTCAGGGTGCAGCCGTTGGCGTCATGAGCATCCTGATCACCGCGGTCGTCGGCCTGGCCTGGCATCACATCGTTGCGGTCCGGTCGCGCACCATGTTCGACATACTCGGCCTCGGCGTGTCGGTTGCGCTCGCTGGGCTCCTCACGCTTGCGGTCATCCCGCCGCAAGTCGTTGCCGGTCTGGTGCAGCAAAGCACGCTTCCATCACTGGTGTTCCGGTTCATCAGCACTTTCATCATCAGCGTGCTGCTGGACCGGCAGCAGCGGCGGCGCGATCTCGCCGTGTCCAACATGATCTACCGCGCCATGGTTCGCGAGTTGCCGGATTGCCTCAACGTGAAGGATGTCGACGGCCGCTTCGTCGTTGCAAACCCCGCCACCGCCGAAATGATGCGCGCCGCCTCGGCCGAGGACCTTATCGGCAAGACGGATTTCGATTTCTATCCGAAGGATGTGGCCGAGCGCTTCAGGCTGGATGAAGTAGGTCCACTGGAAACGGGGCAGACACTGCGCTTAGATCAGCCCGCGCTTTTCCTGGATGGTAGCAAGGGCTGGCTTTACACGTTGAAGGCTCCCTTCCGCGACGAGACCGGCAAGATCGTCGGCGTCATCACCTACAATCGCGACATCACCGAGCAGAAGAAGAACGCCCAACTCAAGAACGAATTCATCTCCACGGTCAGCCACGAACTGCGCACGCCGTTGACCTCCATCCGCGGATCGCTCGGCCTGATTGCGGCGGGCGTCGCGGGTGAATTGCCGCCCAAGGCCGCCAACCTCGTCAACATCGCCCACAACAACAGCGAGAGGCTGGTCCTTCTCATCAACGACATCCTCGACATGGAGAAGATCGAATCGGGCGTCATCAGCTTCAAGATCAAGCAGATGCCTGTGCGCCCGGTGCTGGAGCAGGCCATCGCCGCCAGTACCAACTACATGGCCGAGAGCAGGATACGCATCGTCCTGGTCGACGATGCCCCTCGCGCCGAGGCCAACATCGACCCGGACCGGCTGCACCAGGTGATGGCGAATCTTCTGTCGAACGCGATCAAGTTCTCCGATCACGGCGGCACCGTGATGGTGAAGCTGCAGCGCCGCGACGGCGACATGCTGCGCATCTCCGTGATCGACCAGGGTGCAGGCATTCCCGAAGCGTTTCGGGGTCGCATTTTCGGCAAATTCGAGCAGGCCGATGCGTCTAGCACCCGCAAGAAGGGAGGCACCGGTCTGGGCTTGAGCATCGTCAAGGCGATTGTCGAGAAGCTGGGTGGCGCCGTTTCCTTCGAGACCGAGGAAGGCAAGGGAACCTCGTTTCACGTCGACCTTGCCGAAGCGCCCAGGCAGGCCGAGAAGCCTGTCTTGGTCGAGCGCCGGGCGCGCAGGCGCGATGGCCGCCTGCGTGTCTTGATTTGCGAGGACGAGGCCGACATCGCCGCGGTGATCGCCGCGCTTCTCGATGCGGAAGGCTTTTCCAGCGACGTCGCCCCCGACATCGACACCGCAAAGGCGCTTCTGGGCTCCCGAGATTACGTGGCGCTGACGCTAGACATCAAGCTGGCGGGGGAATCAGGCATCAAGCTCTTCCACGACATCAGGGCATCGGTGAATTCCGACATTGCGGTCATCGTCATCTCCGCCGTCGCAGACGAGGCCAAGCGCTCGCTGAACGGCACCGCCGTCGGCATCGTCGATTGGCTGGAGAAACCGGTGGATTCGAAACGGCTTCACGCCGCTCTTGCCAAGATCGTCGGCCGCAGGGTCGAGCCGAAGCCGCGGATCCTGCATGTCGAGGACGACGAAGGTGTGCTTGCGGTGATGTCGGAGGGGTTGGGTTCAGGCGTCTCGATCACCTCGGCGAGAACGCTCAAGGAAGCGCGGCAGGCGATCGCGAACCATCGCTTCGACCTAGTCATCCTGGACATCGCGCTCCCCGACGGATCGGGATTGGACTTGCTCGCTGATCTGCCGCTCGAAACCAGGGTCATCGTATTTTCCGCGGCGGAGCTGGACGACAAGCTGGGCGATCGCGTGCAGGCGATCATGACCAAGACCAAGGCATCGGAGATCGATGTCGCAAAGCTGGTCAGGAACATGCTGGTTTCGAACCGCGACGCATCCGCGCAAGCCAGGGAGTGAGCCCTATGCCGGCAAGAATCCTTTATGTCGACGACGAGGACGACATTCGTGAAATTGCTCAAATGTCGCTTGAGCTCGAGCCGGAATTCGAAGTGCGGTCCTGCTCTTCGGGCGCGGCGGCGCTGGTCGATGCAGCGGCATGGCAACCAGACGTCATCCTGCTCGACGTGATGATGCCGGACATGGACGGACCGGAGACCTTGAAGCGCCTGGCTGAATCGCAGCCGACGGCGACCATACCCGTGGTGTTCATCACGGCGCGCACCCAGACGCATGATGTCGAACGCTATCTCGCCATGGGAGCGGTGGGCGTCATCGCAAAACCCTTCGACCCGCTGGCGCTTGCCGGTGACGTGAAGAGGCTGCTTGCGTCGCGTGCCGGCGACCCGGCGGCCTAGCCGCGAGGACGCCCGCGGCGGCGAAGACCGTCGGCAAGCCTCGGCCTTGTGTTTACGCCTCCTATACCATGCGCCGATATTCATCTACTGATTGTATCTAAATGCGGCCGTCGCGAATCGGTCTGTCTATGATCGGGCTGCATGGGTCGGCGCGGCGTGGGCTGCGCGGGCCCGGTCTCATGGACCGCGTTGGCGGATGTCGGTTCATGGGCTGGCTACTCCGGGGGGCAACGAGGCGTAAACCGGAGCCGGACTGGTGGATGGAGAGAAGGCGAGAGTTCTGATCTGCGACGACGACCCCTTGTTGCTCGAGCTGATGGAATTCAGGCTGCGGGCGAAGGGATACGAGGTCATCAAGGCCGTCGACGGCGCGGAGGCGCTCGAGAAGGCCCAGCGGGACGCCCCCGACGTCAT
>Ga0315336_1001865_pt1 | contig 36261 bp, 31 predicted proteins | sample ASW5metaG_FD_204512 | JGI IMG/M metagenome (GOLD analysis project Ga0315336, IMG submission 204512) | Ammonia-oxidizing marine archaeal communities from Monterey Bay, California, United States - ASW #5 | ecosystem: Environmental > Aquatic > Marine > Intertidal zone | place: USA: California... | reverse complement strand
TCCTGATTGTCATAGGAAGCAAGGATCCGCTCTCGCAGATCCAACGATAAGGTTTTCATGCCCCCAGCGTACCACAGAGAACAAAAGAGTGGCTACAGTTTTATTTAAAACGCTCTAGTACGTGGTTAGAACGAGCCGGACCCCACCGAACTTGTTCGGTGGTGAACAGGATTCTGCACTACGGAAACTGAAAAAGAACATGGCGCCCGGATAGAGCGAGGGTGGAGCAGTGCTCCCCCATCGCTCCTCTCGGGCTCAAGTTTTCTCTTTTCGCGAGTTGTAGTGCAAAATCACTCGCTCCACCGAGCAAGCTCGGCGGTGGCGCCGCCGAACGGGAACCTCACTCAAATGAGCAGCAGCGGGGTTAGAGTTGAACCAGCTTCTTGTATTTCCGCGATAGCTGCTCGACGCCCGACTTTGTTACCCGCACGCCGTTTTCCCACCTCAAGCCGAAATCCTTATCGTAGAAAAATGTATCCAACTGGAATGTCATGTTCTCCTGGAGGTCGTATTTCGAGGTCGATTCCATCCAGGGCGGCTCCACCTCCATCAATCCGATCGCGTGGCAGGGACCGTAGAGCATGTACTTCGCGAAACCGTTCTTTTTCACGTACCGCTCATATTCGTCCACGACCTGCGCTGCCGGCTTGCCGGCTTTCATGAGGCTCATGGTGTAGTCGTGCGCTTCGAGCCCGAAGTCAACCAGCCGCTGTTTCCGGGCGGTTAACTTCCCGAAGGAGACCGGAAGGCCGACGCTGGACGAGTAGCCGCCGACGCGTGCCCCCAGGTTCAGCTGAATGACTTCGTTCTTCTTGATCTTGTTGTGAGTGGGTCTGGAAATGGCGTTGTTCGTCGCCGGGCCGCAGAAACAATACAGTGCATGGCCTTCGTACTCCCCCCCGTGGCGGTATATTTCCCGTTGGGCGATTCCGATGACCTGGAGTTCGGTCATCCCCGGCCGCATCTCGGCCAGCACTGCTTCCACTGCTTTCTCGCTCACCTGGTAGGCTTTTTTCATGAGCTTGATCTCGTTGTCGCTCTTCACCTGTCGAAGCTCCACCATGAGGGAGTCGGCTTTTGACAACTTCACATTCGGCAGCTCCGAGCGAAGGCTGTCAAACACCGGCAGCGGCAGAATGGAGTACCCGATAAGACCCAGCTTTCTCAGCCGTTTTTTCGGCATTGCCCTCTTCACCACATCCTTGAAATGCGCGACCGGAATCCCAGGATATTCCGGTTCCGCGGACTCCCGGTATTCCACCATTTTCATGATGCTGCTGATCTTGCTTCGTCCCTTGGCGTAGGTTTCGCTTTCGGGACCGATCAGCTGGATGGCTTTTCCTTCCGCGGGCACGAAAACGCCACCGGACTCGAAGGTCGGCCAGTAATCGGAGAGGTACCGAACATTGGCGCAGTCTCCCTCGTTTCCGTGGACGAGTACCGCATCGAGTCCTGCCTTGCGGATCCCTGCCTTGAGGCGGCGGATCCTGGCCTTGTATTCCACGTCTGGTATCTGAAGCATTTCTATTCTCCCTGGTCGTTTATCTGTTTCTGAAAATCATTTCGTCTCGCGAGCGAATCCAATCAGTTGGCGAGAATCCTCCGCAACCGTGCGAGGATCTTATCAACTGCCTGTTGACCGTATTCCCGCGTCGAATCTCTTGCGGATCTAAGATACCACTTTTCATCGGAAAACCGTCCCATGTCAACGCCGTCGGGGTCCAATGCCATCAGGAGCGAAGTTTCCCCGATCCCGGCATGATCAAAGTCGTACTCCTTGATGATCGCCTCATCCATCAGGGGATGAATCTGCACCCAGTTGAACGGGTTGTCGCCTTCTTCGTGCTTCTCGTAATAATCGGCCATGGAATTGTCTCCCCAGAACCCTTCGCCGCGCTCGTTCATCAGGAACTCGAAGATTGCCTTGCGCCCCGCGAGCTTGAAGGAAAGGTCGGTTGGCATACCGGCGGTAAAGTTCTCGGATTGATGATGGATTATGGCGTGAATATTTCGAAATCCGTTGCGCAACAGGCTCCGGAAAAAGTGGTGTCCAAACGGCACCAGCGCCTCGGTGTCGACCTGCATGGTGCCTGTACCCGCGGGACCTTCAACGGCGTAGCTTCCTGCGCCGTAGTAGAAGGGAGGGAAAATGATAAGATCCATTTCGGCCTCCAATTGCTCGAGGCAGCGTAAAACGACGAGCGTGTCCAGCCCGATGGCGAGATGCTCGCCGTGGTACTCCAGCACCCCGAGGGGCAGTACCGCCGGCCAGTTCTCTTCCATTGCCTGCCGAAGCTGGTGGGGCATCATCATTTCATAGCGCATGGCAATCTCCTGTTGTGCAACGCCTGCTTAGTTGACGGGATCAATTCCGTACTGACACTTCACCCACCGCTTCAGTTCCTGCATCGGGCCGTGCATCATGATTGAGGTCGAATGTAGCGAGCTTGTTGTCATCAGGCCGTCGCGAATCTGCATGGGGGCAATGGTTTCGAGCTCGAAGAAATTGAGCTCACCCCCATTAAAAACGCTGTACATATCGGCCGCTGATCCCGGGCCATCCGGTTGATCATTGTCGGCAATATTGAAGTAGAGCCCGTCCTTCTTTTCCGTGATTCGAAGAAGGAGAAGATTTCGGTTGGCATCCAGGGCGCCCAGGACTTCCGGTTCATTTGCCACCTTGATGCCGATTTGAAAGCGTGCCGTGCCGCCGAGTTGGATGGAGAAGAAATCTTCGCCATGAACAGGGGGGGCTTCGGGCATTCCGTAGAAATCGAAATTTATGGCCGTCTCCGGATCCTTCGTCTTCGCAAACGCGGTGACCCCGTTTCCTCCCGGAAATTGTTCCAGGGACCACGGTGCCAGCAGGGCTGCGTCCGTCGGGTATGAACCAAGCGGTTCGAAGGTGTCCGTGGCGTGGTATGCGATGCCCTTGAGCGCGGAAAAGCCGCTGGTATCCATCGCGTTGGACAGGCGAACCTCGCGCTTGAATTGAAGGTCGAGCACTGTGCCGTGGCGATTTGTCAGTTCAATTCTCTTTTCGATTGCCGCGCTACCGTAATCTTGTGACGTGATGGTGGCGGGTTGTTCTGCAATGCCCGTTTGAACAACCCACTCTTCGCTTCCGGGCATGTAGTTGAATGCGAACGGGCCCCCCTCCGGCGCAGGCCAGAGCGAGTTTCCTCCCAGGTTGTTGAACTCTCCCGGACGCGGCGACTCCAGGCATTCTCGATCCAGTTGGTGAAGCAGGTCCCCCGCAAGGTGCGCGAAAATCCTGCCTTGAAGACCGGGGGAAACCAGGACCGCCCCGTCCTTGGTCGCAAGCTCAATGAGGCCGGGATCGTGTCTGCGCAGCAGATCGATCATGGTCCCTTACCTCCACTCCGGGTGCTCATCGGCGGGAAAGTATCCCAGCGGAATTGCACTGACAAGCTCGAATTCGACAGACGGATTCCAATGGTTGGATGGATTTTCCAAGGGTAGCAATGCTTCTGCTGCATCATTGCGTTATCTTTCATAGTTTTCCACACTGCTATGAATTGTGACACAACAGAAATGGGCACTGCATGAACCACCGCGAACCCAATCCAAGCTTGTATAAACTTCCGTTTGCCGTGGATGAGTTCCACGGCATGCCTTTCCTGCGCATGGGAAGATCCGGCCTTCGCGCCTCGAAGGCGGGGCTGGGTACCTGGAAGATGGGGTTGCCGGAAACCGGAGACGGCGCCCGCACCGACGAGAAAGCGTCCCTCGCGATTCTCGACCGGGCCTGGGAAATCGGGGTCACGTTCTGGGATACCGCCAATCGCTACAACGAAAGCTCCGGCAATTCCGAGCGGGTGATCGGGACCTGGTTCGAGCGGAATCCGGAGAAAAGGCGAGACATTGTTCTCTGCACCAAGGTCTGCGGTCTGATGGACGGGTTGACGCCGAATCACAGCGGGCTGAGCCGCGGCAACATTCGAGACGGGATCCACGCCTGCCTGGAGCGCCTGCTGACGGATCGGATCGATTTACTCTATTTTCACCAGTTCGACGACGCGACTCCGCCGGAGGAAAGCCTGGAGACGATCGAGGATCTTGTGAGCGAAGGAATCGTCCGGCATTTCGGGGTTTCCAATTTCAGTGTCGAACAGCTCGAGATCTACCGGGCGATTGAAACATCCAGTTCTCTTCGTTGCCGTGTCGTCGCAGTGCAGAACAAATTCGATATTCTTGGCGGGGAGAATCCCGCGCATCGAGGCGTGTTGCCGTACGCCGCGGAGAATGGAATTTCTTTCATCGCTTACAGTCCGTTGGCCCGGGGACTCCTTTCAGATCGCTACCTGGACCCGGAGACGCCAGGGAAAGGCGACCGATTGTTTGATGAAAAGAGCCTGGAGACGCTCTGCTCGGCGGACGTCATGGAAAAGCTCCGCAGGCTCTCGGAACTGGCGAAGGAGTGGGATGTTCCCACCAGCCGGCTGGCTCTCGCATACATGCACTCGCTTCCGGGCATGGGACCCACGATCGTCTCCGCCTCCTCCGTCGAGCAACTCGAGGCGAATGCGGCTGCGGCCACCATGGCGTTGACGGAAGTCCAAATTGACGCCATGGCGAATAGGGTCACATCTTAACATTCGATTCGGTCGAAATACCCATGATCGATATTTTCAGGGGGTCTGTTTACCCTTCGTTGCATCGAGATCGTCAATTCGAGGGGTATCTGTGTGGGACGTTTTTTTAACTTTGCCGGAAAACTATTTTGAGTTTCGAAAACAGGGGGTTTTCCGACAAAATCGAATGTTGAGATATGACCCCCAATCCCCTATTCACACAGTCACTATTCCGACGGACTGCACTCATTCAGACCAGACTTCCACGGCCACACCGGGGATTTCTTCGAAGTGCCTGGCATTGAGGGTGGCAAGAATCAATCCGTAATGCTTTGCGGTTGCTGCAATCATGAGGTCGAAGGCCGGGCATGTCTTTCCTCTTCGCCGAACGATTGCGCAGAGAGTGGCGAAGACCGCCGCAACCTTTTCGTCGAAGGGGAGGACCGGGTATTGACCTTCAATGATTTCCCGGTACCGACTCCACATCCGCTCTGAGTCGCGTTCTTCCAACCCCTTCAGCACTTCGGCATGACAGATGGCTGAGGTGCAGACGCTCTCATCGCCCAGATCATGCCAGCGATTCATGGCAGAATCCATTGGCACATTCTTAATCGGCTGGGAGTAGACAGAGGTGTCGAGCAGGTGGGTCACCGTCACTGCCCGTCACCATCGTCAAACGGATCGCGAGGAAGTTCCGTTGACCGATGCGGGATTTCGAATTCGGGTCCTTCAGACGGCGAATCCTCCGGATGCCGAGTGAAATAGGTGGCCCGGCGCTCACGCAGGGAAGGCCTGGCATTCAGAATGGGTTCAATCTGGACCAGCGGTTTTCCGCGCCGCGTGACGGTCACCGGTACACCAGACGTCGCGACTTGATCGCATATCTCAGAGAGCTTGGTCTTCACCTCGAATAGGCCTATGTATTTCATGCATTAAACCTACCAGTCTACTAGATGGATGTCAAAGATCGTTGAAATAGTAGGTGTTTTCGGCTGGAAATGGTCCTGCGGGCGGCATTGGCTATCCGATGCGATTGTTCCAGTCCAGGGGACCGGGCAGTTCGTCAGAGGCGTACTCAATATGTATGACACGACGGTGCCCGGCAGCTTCCGATGCGGATGAGGCGTGCAGGATGAGCGGACAGATCGTGACGACACCCCCGCAAGCGACAATGCATCTCTCGTCATTTCCTTTCCGTTTCCAATCTTCAATATCATCGTCGAGCCAGCCGTGACAGTGGGATCCCGGGATGACGCGCAGAGGTCCGTTACCGGCGCCGCAATCATCCAGGTGAACACGCACAGCTACCATATTCGCCAGTATTTCGGGCGGAGGCTGAACCTGCCATACCCCCGCTTTTCGGGACCACGCGTTGAAACCCGGCACCTCGTGACGTTCGGACACGGAAATCACGCTGTCCTGGTGCCAGCCCAAAGCCCAGTTGGCATCCGAAACCTTGTCAAAAAAGATCGCTCGAGTTGCGAACGCAAATTCGCCGAGAATCGGTGTTACGAATTGGCGGATCTGCGGTTGCGAAGCCAACTGTCGAACCGCGTGGCAAACTTCCAGAAGGTTTCGAACGCCGTAGACGCTGCGCTTTCTCCGGACTTCCTCTCCTTCCGGGATTGATGCCACCGCGGAGCGCAACTGCTCTACGTCCTCGTCCTTCAAAACTCTGTCAAATATCGAAAATCCGTCCCGTTCGAATCTCTCCGCGTATTGAGTCGGGTTGAATTCTGGAGGAATCTGCATGTCCTTGCTTTGGCCAGGCCCCGGGAGATCTTGGAACTAAGTTCCGGATTTCATTTCAATCCAAACTCACGCGGTTGAGATCCACTTCTTCCCATGGGAAGTAGGTTGCCACGCCGAACAGAGGAGCAAGTTCCCTGAAGAACGCGAGGTGTCCCAGGTACCCAGGGTGAATCGCATCCCCCATTCGCGGCCACAGGGCCTGGGGATCCGCAACTGCCTGCGGGACGTCGAAGGTCTTCGCTTTCCAGAGAGTATAGTGGTCCACGACCGGACACCCCAACTCTCCCGCAACTTCCACCAGGGCTGCGGCGTACTCTTTCAAGGGATGATCCGGCGGATCCCAAACCATTCCCGGCGCACGCTGCCCCGGAGGCAACGGAACCCCGTGCACCGTGATGACCGGATTGGGGGTTCGTATCAGGATCTCGCTGTCGCAGGCATCCCGAATCCTGCCGACCATTGCGCGGACCTGGTCTTTGAAACCTCCCAGCGCTCCCAGGCCATTTCCTGCATCGTTCATCCCGAATGCCAGGATGACCAGGTCCGGCTTGTATCGGAGCACATCCCGATCCAAACGGGAAAAGGCTTCCTCGTAGGAGGACGCACACTTTCCGGAATTGATCATGGTACACACGCCGTTTCCATATTTTTCAAATATGGCCTCGGAAAGAAGTCCGACCCAGTTCATTTTTCCCCGGGTATGGAAAGTGATTTCGGTGATCGAGTCACCCAGGGCAACAATGGTTACATGTTTCCCTTCTCGCAGCCTGGTGAGTGTTCTTTTCATGATACCGGCCACCTTGTTTGTGAATCTTGTTTGCTCGAATCCTTCCTGAGCGGAGACTGTACTGAAATTCTTTCCATCCGATCGGTTACGAGAAGATCTGAGATTGCCACAAAAAGGCACAAGATGCACGAAGCAGCAATGCCGCAGGAAGCCAAAGTAGGCATCCACCTCCGGGGGATGCAGCGGCTGAGAAGATGAAATTGGGCAACGTACGGAACCGTTTGCTGAGCGCACGGCGCTCCCCGTTGTCTGATCTTCATCCTGCTCAGCCACCCGTCCCCCGGAGGTGAACGGCTACTTTCTCGTCATCGTGGATCGACGCGGTTCGAATGGAATCCGCGAGAGGTCGATGACTCCACTGCGGACTAAAGTCCGCAACACTTGGACGCGGAATGAATTCCGCGCTACGGATACTCGGTGTTCGTTGCGTTTGGTTTCACATATCCATGCTTCTTGACAGAGATTCTACGGTCAGGGTTGCGCGGATGTTGCCGGGCTGGTCTCCAGTGGCCGAAATCGTGCAACCCGTCAGGCGCCACGGAGGTCTTTCACTTTCCACACTCGCGATGAATCGGGCGAGGTTATCCATGGATGTCTGGCGGATTTTCAAGTTGGCTACATTTTGATTCCAGCCGCCACGAATCGGTACCGGCTCTCGAAGGGCCAACTCCGGCGTGGAGTCCGGCAGGAGCGCGGCAATCACCTTTCGCAATTCCGGCGGGGTCCGCTTCTCCAGTGAATCGAAAGCGGCTTTTGCCGACTCCGAACCCGCTGCGGGCGCGCTGAACGTCCGCAGCGATTCGAGGCGGTCTATCTGTCCCTGGAGTTGTCTCGTTTTCTCCCGGGTATGAATCCACGAATTTACGCTCATGATCACACCCGCGGCGCAGACGAGAACGGCCAGGATTGTGAGAATATTATCCAGGGGGTTCCTATTCACCGCGCAATTCCCCACGGAGTACGTACTGGATCAGGTCTGTGTCCGGTGCATCCTGTTGTGTCATCTCTACCTCGATGCCCCTGCGGGCAAGCTCCCCCCGTGCGGACTCGCAGGCTGCGCGAGATCCGGCGGCGCCGCGCATTTCGAAGGATGCGGTGTCATCCTCGGTGCGAAACTCCTCGATGGAGAGTCCCATCGCGGATGCGGTTGCCGTCAGGTGGTAGAGCATGTCGCTGACACCGGGGGCCAGGGCCCGGGCGAACGGGTCCATGGTCTGTCTCGAATCGCCAATCGTGGAAGTCACGATATGGAGTTCGTGTCCCTTGGAAATTGCTTTCGCTGGAAGTCCCGTCAGTTGAACCGCAAGATCTGTTATGCGCGCCTGCAATCCGTCGCCCCGCTGATTCAGCGCTTTGCGCCATCCCAGGTTGGTGGATATCAGCAACAGTCCGACAACAATTCCGAACACGGCCGCCTTTCGACGGGACCGGGCGCGCGCCTTGCTCCATCCCGGATGTTCGAGATCTCCGCAGCGCAGGTTCCACTGCTTGATGTCCGGAGACAGCGCGTGGGCGGCGAGGGAGCGCGCGAGAAAAGTTTCGGGATTTCCAGCCACTCGAAACTGAATCTTCCTGTCCTCCGCAAGAGCTCTCTCGACTTCCGGACGAATGGGTGCGCCTTCGATCCCTTCCCCGGCCCACACCCAATCGATCCCGGCCTCGCCGGCGCCGCACTGCGACCGCAGAACCCGTTGGATGCGCGGGACAATAGACGAGGCGCTGATATCCCGATCTGCAGCGCGGAACGTATGAGAGGAAAGAAAGTTCGCTCCTTGTCCGACGACGAGCGTCCAAGCGGTGGGGCCGGTGTGCGCAACCACGCGAAACTCGCCTGGCGGCAAAGTCTTTTCCTGCGCGGCACGAAACCAGAGGGCAAGGGACTCGTGGTCGAGGATCCAGGGATCGATGCCGCAGTCGCTCAGCTGGGCCAGCCGTGTCTCCACATCATCACGACGGGATGCGAGAGCGAGGGCCCGGCAACCTTTTCCGGGTTCTTTCTCCAGGAAGGCGAAAGAGTAAACGCAAGATTCGAGAGGGAAGGGGAGTTGTACATCCAGGACGGACGGGAGCACCCGTATGGCCTTGCCCGGAGCGGCGAAGGGCGTTTCCAGCCAGCGCGTCACTGCACTCGAGGCGGGCATCGATGCGCTGAGGACTGCGGAGCGATTCGTTGCGGCGTTCCCGAGCGCGGAGATGACTTCCTCCTGCTTGTGGGAGTCGCCGGGACCGTCGGCCCGGTAGACGGTTTCGAAGGCGACATCCCGCCGGGAGCCCCACGCCTTTACCACCGTAAGGCGGTCTTCCGTCCGGTCGATGCCGTATGCAACAGATCTTTCCATGTTCAAAGACTACCCCAGAACCGGAAGTTAGAAAGCCTTCTCATTGGATCCAGTCCAGGATTCCAATATTTCCCGTGGTATCCCGGTGAACCAGGGCCTCCGCAATTCTCGACCGGTCGCCCTGCGCGGCCCGTGCGCGAATCCGGTAGTATTCGCTACGCACCGCGACGTACGCGCCCAGACGTTGCGCCAGATCCGGATCCAGTGTGATTTGACGAACGTCCTCCTGGAGAATGGGGCGGTGCTCCCTGCGGGCAAGGATCTGCTCAAGCGCTGCCCGCTGATCCCGGCCCAGCACACCTTCCAGCACGGTTCGGTTGGCGGTGTTTACGTTCACCCTGATCGGCAGGTTCCTGGACACCGGTATAATGGTCAGTGCGTCGATCAGTTTGCGGGGTTCGGACTGCCCGGGAGAATCCGGGGCATCCGCGAGAAAATCTTCACGGTGAAAACCGTCTACGTAGAGGAGTTCGGTCCAGCTATACAGCAATCGGTCGGCAGGTGCATAGGGCACCGCCAGCGAATTGTAGAATTCCGATTCCCAGGTTCCGTCGCCGTCGGTGTCGATCCAATCCCGGAGCGCATCGGCACGATTGCGCGGGTTGGGGACTTCGCACAGCTCCAGGATCTCCGCAAGGATGGCCGCCGGCGCCCGAATGGAGGGACGAGCCTCGAGGCTTACATTGTTCAGATCATAGTACCGGTTGAGATCTTCGATTTCGATCAGCAACTCGATTCCGGAAGGATCTGATTCCCGCGTGGGGAATGCCCAGGGCTCGTCGAGGTGATCGATTTCTGAATCCTCGTCCTCGCGAAGCAGTTCGATGCCGTGGAAGACGGCATCAGCCGCGGCGAGCCGAAGTCGGGTATGGTCCATGACTGCCTGGGCGTATCGGTGGTGACTGCTCGCGCCGACCTGAGCTTCAAGGATCAGTGCTGCGGTGAGCGCCACGACGACGAGAACCAGAATCAGGACGGTTCCAGACTGTTCCTCCGCCTGGCGATCCGTTCTTTTTCGAGAACGGGCCTGTTTCAGATCCATTTTTTCCCGCCGTCGATGTTCCCTCATCTTCCGCACGGCATATGGAGGGGGGCGAAAGAGGGCGGCAACGCCGAGGAGAAGAAGGCCGGCTACGACATATGCCGCCGCCACCTTGAAGTTGTCTCTACGCTGGTCGAATTCGGAAAACAGGGCGAGGACGAGAAAGACGGGGTGGATACAGATCGCAAACCAACCCAGCAGGCTGAACAGAAATGCCGATTTTTTGCGAAGACGCCTCGTTGAATCCCGCCGGTGGGTCGCAGAAGATTGTTCATAAGTTTTCCGTCGCTTCACGGGGAGCAACAATATGGAATCAGGCCAGTGATCTCCACACAATTTCGGGTCCGGGTGAAACCTTGGCTTGAAGTCGTGCTGAGATTTGCTCACGATTCCGTTCCGTGATGTATATCGCTACCCGGTATCCGTTCTATTTCGTGGCGAGGTGGTCTCTCCTCGCAGGGTTGGTCGCTGTTCTTCCGGCGCACATCTGCCTTGCCCAGAAGGCGGGATCCAAGCCCATGATCATCATTCACAAGTCCGGGGAAGACCCTGAAATTCTGGGCGGTGCAGAAGAGCCGCAATCCGGCGGTGAGGATGACGCCCTCACGCTTCGGCGTGATCTGAAAAGCGCGCTGAAACGGGAAGCCCGACTGAATCGCGATCTCGAAAATGCCCTCGAGGATCTGGCATCGGCGGTGGAGGACGCGGAGCGGCGGAAGGGAAAGATCGCGGAAAGTGTTGCCCGCTTCCGGGAGATGATGAAGAGGCAGGAGGATTTGGAGGCCGCATTGCGAGAGGAGCAGACACAACGCGAGGAGATCGAGGGCAAGGCGGAGAAACTTGCCCGCCTTCTTCAGAAATCAAATCAGGAAATGGTCCGGCAGAAACAGAAATTGGAAGAGGCGGAGAATGAAGTGGCGGTTCTGTCCCGCCAACTTCGCGATCGGGCCACCGGGGTCCCGGACAAGGTAGCGGTGGTTGGCACCGGGGGGGGTGAATCCGAGGTGCAGTCCCGTCTCGATGAGGCCAACACGATGGTTCGCGAGAGGCGATATGACGAAGCGGAGGCTCTGTTTCAGTCCGGCCGGGAGCGCTGGCCTCTTGAACCCGCGTTTCTCCTAGGTCTCGCGACCCTTCACTACGAGCAGGGGGAGTACGAGACTGCCGAATCGATGGCGGAAGAAGCACAGAAACTGGATGATGAAAGGGCGGACGTCAACGCGTTGCAGGGCATGATTGCCTGGCGCCAGGACCAACTGAAACCCGCGAGCCGGGCCTTTAAGAAGGCGATTCGATTGAATCCTGACGATGAGCGTTACCGGATTTATTACGGGATGGTCATGTACGGGCGGGGCCGGCACAAGGAAGCTCTGGACCAATTGAAAAATGCGGTAATCCTTGACCCGTTGAGTTCCGAGGCGCAATTCAACATGGCGGTGCTTCTTGCCGGGGTCGATAAGCCCGATTTTGTAGAGGCCCGTGCTCATTACGAGGAGGCTTTACGTCTGGGTTCCGAGCCGGACCTCGCGCTGGAAAAGCTCCTGTTCAATAAGTAGGCGCAAGGATTGCGGCCTATTCTTCGGTCGCTTCCTCTTCCGGTGCTTCTTCGGAAGCTTCTTCCGAATCCTGACCGGACTCTTCCTCGTCGACCTCTAATTCCTGGGTCGCTTCGGAGAACCGGTCGCGGTCGGTCACGAATTGCTGGTCGAACCGCGCAAGGGGAAAGGAGAATTTCAGGGGAAACTCCGGGGGCATCTGGCTCCCCTGGATAACGGGGAACCAGGATCTTTCCGCATTGAGAAGGCCTCGCACGAAAGGTTTGTTCCTCGTTTCCATGGTGAAGTAGATACCGCTGACTTTCGACAGGTAATCGTTGATCTCGTAGAACTCGTCGGTGGTCTGGGGCAAATAGAGTGAGACGCGGTCGCCGTACCACGCTGTTGCCCAGGGAATGTCGGAGCACATCAATTCCGATTCATCCAGTAATCCGGAAATATGGGTGATATAGGTCCGCAAATACGGCGGATAGGGGAATGTCGCCTTGGGAGGCATAAGCGTGATTACCAGTGGCGCCACGGACAGCAGAATCACGAGTATGGTGACGGCCAACCGCTGGATCTGCAACCGAAGTTGCAGCCGGTCCAAAAGGATGAAAAAGAATGCGAGCCCGTAGAGAATAATGATCGGCCAGAACACGTGTGCCAGACGAATCGTCGTCTCCCCGAAAAGTCCGGCTGTTCCGAAGAGCAACAGGATCGCAAGCAGCGCGCACCATCTGAACCACCGGACGTGACCTCGCAGGAATTTGTAGAAGAAGGTCGTGATGAACAGAGCAATCAGAATGCCGTCACCCAGGGACCGCATGTTATCCTTATAGTAAGCGGAGGTGTTGCTGAACCACTTGGCTTGCACGGATTTCACGACCTGCCGGAATTTTATCTCCTCTTCTTCAGGCGCAAAAGTCCGGTGGAAAGTCGATTTCCCGGGATAGATTTCGGTATTCGCCAGAATCGTGGAGGGTACGATGCCGAACGGACTGCCGCTTACGCTCATGTTTCGAGAGATCCAGGGCATCATCCCGACCACGACTGCGCCGATGAGGACAAGGCTTAAAATCCAACCTTTTCCCCGGATTCCAAAAGCGAAGAAGAGAGCAAGAGCGGGAATGATCAGAATCAACGCATAGCGGGTCAGCACCATGAGAACTCCGCAAATGCAGGTGAGGAGGAACGGAACGATCCATCCGGCCGCGGAAGATTCGCTTTCGAATGCCACGCTGGTGCGGATGGCGAAATAGAAAGCCGCGGTGACGAGTAACGCGGGCAGGGCGAGATTGAGGCCGGAAATCGCGGTTTGCCAGACCATATCGCTGAGGAAAAAGATGCTCATGCTCAGCAGGCCGATGCGGTTGTCGAATAACAGGCGACCCAGCATCCAGATGAAGATTCCGGTCAGGACCGTGCAGACGTGGGCAAAGGCCACAACCATCAATTCCGGGCCGTACTTTCCGCCCTGTTCCTTTGCCGCGAACTCTACGCCGAAAATCTTGAACCAGGTTGAAAGGATCGCCGGGTATACGGGAGCATGAATGATATCCGGATGCGCCATGACCTGGGGATGTCCTCCCTGGACCTCGGCCGGGGACGCGTCCTCATCGGAAGCGGCTGTAATTGCTTCGTCCTTTTCCTTCTCCACGTCTTCCGGAGTCCGGACGCTGACCAGTTTCTTTTTGTCAATAAGATGGCGAATCGTGGAGGGGCGGACCACCTGGGTCGTCATCCCCTCGGACTGGCTCATGTTCCGGGCAAGTTGAGCGTACTCCATTGCCTCGGGCTCATTGAAAGCCCTGAACTGTGTCGCGGTGTAGATCAGGATGATGATGACGACGAACAGTGAGTAGAGGCCAAACTGGACCAGCCGGAGCCCAACGCCCACGTCGATATTGTAAACAAGGTCCTGAACTGATGATCCAAACGGTTTTGTCGCCATATTTTTTCGCTCTTATCTGAAGGTATCGTGGCGGGATACTACGCACCCGGATGAGTGACTGCAAACCCCAATCGCTTCGCCGGGCCCCGCCTTCAAGACTCGTCTCTCAGTCCGTATTCGTTGATTTTTCTGTGTAAAGTGCGACGGCTGATTCCCAGCAACTCGGCCGCGCGGGTACGGTTTCCGTCGCTGGATTTCAGGGCTTTCTGGATCATTGTACGTTCTGCCTCCTGGAGGGAGTGTTCTCCCCCTTTGCGCACCGCAACGATCTGACCCGTACCCTCGCGGATCTGGATGGGAACGTCCCGCACTGTCAGTCGCGGGCCGCGGGCCATCACCACCATCCGCTCAATGAGGTTCCGCAACTCCCGAACATTGCCCGGCCAGTCGTAGGAGCCGAGAAGGTCCAGGGCATCGGGCGTCAGCCCTTCGATCTGTTTTTCGTTTTCCTCGTTGAATACCGAGAGGTAGTGATGAATGAGAAGGGGAATGTCTGTTCTCCGATCCCGCAGCGGGGGCATCGTGATTGCGACCACGTACAAGCGGTAGTAGAGATCCTCGCGAAACTCTCCCGCGGCGACCATGGCCTTGAGGTTCCGATTGGTTGCCGCGATGAGACGAACATCCACATCTATGGATTGCGATCCTCCCACGCGTTCGAAACGCCTCTCTTCCAGGACCCGAAGAATCTTCACCTGGATGGAAGGCTCGATTTCACCGATCTCGTCAAGAAAGAGCGTGCCTCCGTCCGCCTGCTCGAACCGGCCCCGTCGCCTTTCGATGGCCCCGGTAAACGCGCCTTTTTCATGCCCGAAGAGTTCGCTTTCCAGCAAGGATTCAGAGAGGGCGGCACAGTGCACCGGAATAAATGGACCGTTTGATCGGGGACTGAGGCGGTGTACCGCGTGCGCGACGAGTTCCTTGCCGGTGCCGCTCTCCCCTTCTACCAGAACGGTGGCGCGCGACGGGCTGACCTGGCGGATGCTGTCGAATACATCCGCCATCGCGGCGGACTCCCCGATGATGTTTTCCATCCCGAACCGGGTGTCGAGTTCCTCGCGGAGATTCTTGTTCTCCAGTTCGAGGCCGCGGCTCCTCAGCGCTTGCTGCAGCTTGTGCTCCAGGTGCTGCAGGTTCACCGGCTTCGTCAGGAAATCATAGGCGCCCGTCTTGGTCGCTTCCACCGCGCTCTCAATTGATCCATACGCGGTCAGAAGAATAAAAGTCGGCTGCGGAGATCGGGCCAGGACCCGCTTCATCAGGGTCATCCCGTCCATGCCCGGCATGCGGACATCGCTCAGGACGACATCGACCGGCTGCTCGGCCAGTACCTCCAGAGCGCGTTGCCCATTCTCGGCGAGAAGAATCCGATACCGACGACCCAGCGCACGGGACAACCCTTCCCTGGTATTTTTTTCATCATCGACCACTAGGATCGTCGGTTGATCCGCCATAACCTCCCCACTATCCGGCGATAATGAATCTGTAGAAAGCTAAAAATGCGACAAAATGGCACAGGAAGGCGGTGTTCCGCGGCCGGTTATTCAGGAGCCGGAGGGTCGTTCGTCACTCGTCATTTTGAATCACTTCCTCCCGCGGCGGTGCCTTCAGCATCCGTATGCGTCGTTCGTCGAGGGGCAGAAAAATGGAGACCGTGGTGCCGACACCCGGTTCGCTTCGCACTTCCACTTCGCCCCCGTGATCACGGACGATCCGCTGCACGATCATGAGTCCGAGCCCGGTTCCATCCGATTTGGTGGTGTGATACGGCTCGAAGAGGTGGCCAATATCATCCGGCGATATCCCGCGGCCACTATCGGTGAATGCGACTCCGACGAACCGATCATTGTGGGACAGGCGGATTTTCAGAAGGCCTCCATCGGCCATGGCCTGGATTGCGTTGCGGATGATGTTGTAGAAGGCCTGCTTGATCTGCGCGGGATCGATGTGCGCATCCGGAAGCTCGTCCGGCTTGTCGACCTCCACCAGCACATCCCGACCCTTGATTTCCGGCCCCAGAAACGTAAGCGTTTCGGCCAGAACGTCGGAGAGCGGCACCCGTTTGAACGAGGGTTCCGCCGGACGTATGGCGCGGAGAAACTGGTTGATGATTTGATCGAGGCGGCTCACTTCCTCGTGAGACACGGCAACCAATTCCCGCAGGTGGTCTCTTGTTTCGGCCGGCAGTCCTTCCAGCTCCTGGTCCAATAGTTGCAGGTGAATGGTCAGAGAATTCAATGGATTCCCGATTTCGTGCGCCACCCCTGCGGCCAGAAGGGTCAGCGCGCTGAGTTTTTCCGACTCCAGCGTACTTGCCTGGTCTTCCCGATCCCGCGTCACGTCCCGAAGAATAAGCACTGCTCCCTCTTCATCTGGATCGGCTGCCGAAAGAGGCACGAGATAGAAGTTAAGGAAGCGGCGGCGGGGGTACGTGATTTCGATTTCGCGGTTTACCAGTCTCGACCACTCCGTCTCGTCGAGCTCCATGATTCGGTCCCAGTCCACATCGCCGAGGTACGATTCAATGGATCGGCCTTCGGCATCTTCCACGCGAAATCCCAGGAGCGAGCCGGCGGATCGGTTCGCGTAGAGAATGGTCCCCTCCGCACTCAAAACGACGATCCCCTCCTGGATCGCGTTGAAGATGGTCTCCATCAACCCCTTCTCCCTCGCCAGTCGGAGGAAGTGGGTTTGCAATCGACCCGGATCGATTCGATCGAGCCGGTCGATCAACTTATCAAGAAACCCTGATTTCATGGGGGCAGCCGCACTTCGGATCGCTGAAACCTGTTCCTAAACTTTGCGTCGAACTTTGTCCAGTTTCTCATCTGTGAGATCCCGCCGGCAGCCTGCGCAAGTCCCGCAAGTAGTTGCCGGAGGCAATTTCATGTGATAGGATTGAACGACATGATTGATGCCGCCCGCAAGATTCACGGCACGGTTCATCGAAACGGGGTCCCGTTGAACCATCCCGTACTCGTCCTGAACCGGTTGTGGCAGGCGGTAAACGTCTGCACCGTCCGGCGCGCAATTTCCCTCCTTTGCTGCGGTCACGCCCAGGTGGTGGATGAAAGCGACGGAAACTTCGCCGCCTACGGGTTTTCGGACTGGTGTGACGTGCCTGTCCGGAACGGGGATCCGATGATTCACTCTGTTTCGATCTCGGTTCGATGTCCCGCAATCATCGTCCTCACCGTTTTTGACCGGCTCCCCACGAAAGAGGTCAGGTTTTCGCGTACCCACGTTTTTGCGCGCGATCACCACACGTGCCAGTATTGCCGCAAACGACAGGATCGGAAGAGCCTGACGATCGATCATGTCGTTCCCCGGCACCGGGGCGGAAAAACCGTGTGGACCAACGTGGTTTGCTGTTGTGTGGATTGCAACCGGGTGAAGGGAAACCGTACCCCGGAAGAAGCCGGAATGAGATTGCTCACGGAGCCGCGGAAGCCGCGCTGGCAGCCATTTCTGGAGATCCAGTTTACCAAGTCCTACGATGACCGCTGGCACCACTTTCTCGATGTCTCGTCGTGGAAAGTGGAAATGGGTGTCTGAGCCCACGAGGAGCCGCCGACGCCTGCGCACTCCACATGGTGCGCATCCAGCGCGGGCCGGTAAGTCTCTAACCCCTGGCATCCGGAAGCGATTCGTTGGATAATGGCGGGCGTGCCCGAATTGCCGGATATCACCGTCTACCTTCATGGTCTTGAATCCCGGATCCTTCACCGTCCCCTGGAGAGCGCGCGGATCATAAGTCCATTCTTTCTGCGTACCACGAACCCGTCCCTCAATTCAGTCGTGGGAATGGAGGTGACGGGCCTTCGTCGATTGGGGAAGCGAATCGTGTTTGAACTGGGCGACGACACGTTCCTGGTATTTCATCTCATGATCGCCGGCAGGTTTCGGTGGAGTGAGAAGACAGGCGCAAAGCCCCCGGGAAAAATCGGACTCGCCGCGTTCGACTTTCCGTCCGGAACATTGCTGGTTACGGAGGCGTCTTCCCGAAAGCGGGCGTCGCTTCATGCGGCGGGGGGCGAGGCCGAATTGGCGGCTCACAATCCGGGCGGGATGGAGCTCCTCGAGTGCCGACTTTCGGACTTTCGCAGAATCCTGGCCCTGCACAACCATTCCTTAAAGAGATTCCTAACCGATCCGCGACTCGTCAGCGGGGTCGGAAATGCGTACAGCGATGAGATTCTACATTCGGCACGTCTCTCCCCGTTTCAAATGTCTCCGAAGTTGACCCCGGGGGAAAGCAGACGCCTCTTCGATTCCTGCAGATCGGTGCTGCGAAGTTGGATCGACCGATTGCTGAAGGAGTTCGCCGACAAATTTCCGGGCCCGGGAGACGTTACCGCTTTCAGGCCTGAATTCGCTGTCCACGGACAGTATGGAAAGCAATGCCCGGAGTGCGGGACCACGGTGCAGCGGGTGCGGTACGCTTCCAACGAGATGAACTACTGTCCTCGCTGCCAGGCGGGAGGGAAGATTTATGCCGACCGATCTCTCTCGAAGCTTCTGAAAGACGATTGGCCGCGAACGATCGAAGAATTGGAGGAATTGAAAACGGGCCGGTGATGTTATCGCCGACTCGCGGCTCCATCCTGCATGACTGCCCGTGCAGCATTCCTGCCATTTACACCGATCACGCTTCCTCCCGGATGAGTCCCGGCGCCGCACAGATAGAACCCGTTCATCGGTGTACGGCAGGTGAGCCGCCTGTCCCACATGCCGGCGGGAAGGCATTCGCCCTGGAAGATGTGTCCCCCATAGAGACCGACCTTGCGCTCAATGTCCGGGGGACCATGAATCTGCGCATCGAGGACCGCGCCGGGCACGTTACAGCAAAACTTTCCCAGGGTGGTCAGGATCAGATCCCGAACTTTCCCGCGCATCTCGTCCCATGATCCCTGGTTGAAGGCATAGGGAACATATTGGGCAAATACGCTGACGACATGTTTTCCCTTCGGGGCGATGGAGTCATCGCCTGCGGTTTGAAAATAGAGCTCCGTCCAGAGATTGTCCGGCAGGTTACCGGTGGATGCTTCGTCAAACCCCTTCCGCCAGGCCGCCCGGGTCAGCGGGGTATTTACCTGGCCGTGGTGGTGGGGTTGGAGGACGCCCCGACGGGCGCGGAAATCGGGGAGTTCCGACATGAGGAGATTCGCCTTTACCGTGCACCCCTCCATGGGGATTGCCTCCACCTGATCTTTCCATCCTGCATCGGCTTCGGAGCCGAGCAATCGGAGACTGGTTCGGGGATCCGCATTCGAGATCACCACCGGCGTTCGGATGAACTCGCCACCCTCCAGCTCCACTCCCTGCCCGGGTATGATCCTGCTCACGGGGACGCCGGTTGCCACCACCGCGCCGGCTTCCCGCGCCACGTCGCAGAGAAGAAATGAAACCACCCCGATGCCTCCCGTCACGTAGCCCCACGCGCCGTCACTTCCGAACATCCTCCCCGAGGAGTGATGAAAGTGAATAGAAGCGGTGCCCGGGTCGAACGGAGTTGCATGGGTGCCAATCACCCCCTGACCAAGAAGTGCGGTGTGCAGCCGGTCGGATTCCAGGAAACGTTCAAGAAAATCCGCCATGGACCAATCAGAGAGAAGATGTCGGGCTTCGCAGTCCCCTTCCAGCCGCCGCTCGATTTCCCCGCGAGTCGGCGCCGGATTCAGCCACAGGTCCTCCTGGTTCGGCGGACGTAGGGCATCCCGGGTTCTCTTGATCACATCGGACATCGCACGCCAGCCGGCCACATCGCCGGGGGCGATTCTCCGTACTTCGGCCTCGCACCGGGTACGATCCTCCCAGAGCTGTATCGATTCCCCATCCTCAAAGGGGACAAAGAGTCCGGCCTCGGCCGCCGTCCATTGAAATCCTCTCTCGATCAGTCCAAGTTCCGAAATCACAGCCGGATGGAGAAGCCCGCACAGGTAAGCGCATGGCGAAACCTGGACCCCCGGCCAGGGTTCCTCGAGCGTGCAAGCGCCTCCAATCCGCTCGCGAGACTCCAGAACAAGAACTTTGCGGCCCTCGAGAGCCAGGTAGGCGGCACAGGCCAGTCCATTATGACCTGCCCCCACGATGACCGCATCCCAGTCACGGGCCGCCAGCTTCCGCACGGACTCCGGGAGCCCGATCCGGCCCAGCAAATCCCGGGAACGCGCAGGGTTTGTGCCGCCTCTCAAAACTTCATGCCCAATTCACTTCATTTTCCCGGACCAAATTGTATAGGATCGACCAACCACCAGACGACTCGTACTCCTCACGATCGCCGGGCACAAATGGAAAAAGGATTCTCCATGCACATTTTACAACTTGTTACCCTGATCGGGGCACTTTTGCTCTGCGCCTCCTGCGGGAGCATGAAAGTGACGACGCACCACAATGCGCGTGCCGACTTCAAGAAGCTGACCACCTATTCCTGGCAACAGGGTCACCGGACCCACGAAGCCGACTTGAGGATCGAAAGCGGGGTTCTGGAAGACCGGGTGATGGCCGCGGTGGACGATGCACTGGCGAAAAAGGGCCTCCGGAAAGTCGACAAGGAGTCCGCGGATTTCCTGGTGCTGTACAACGCCGATCTGGAAACACGCATGGATGTCAAAGTGATCGGGGTAGACAATTCCGACCAGTCGGATGAGGGATACTTCGAAAGCGGCTGGTCGATAAACCCCGAGGAAGTCGAACGGGTGTACGACGAAGGCACCTTGGTTATCGACTTTGTCGAGCCCGGCACCATGGTGCCGTTGTGGACCGGTACGGTGCGCGCGGAAATCAACGTTCGGGCCAGCAGGGAAAAGAAGGACAAGAAAATTACCCGGGCGATTCAGCGCGTGATGGCTCGATTCCCGCCCTCCTCGATCTGAACGCGAATGGAAACGGTCAATCCCCCAGACGTTCGCGCAGAGTTGCTGAGCGACGATGGCCTGATACCGAACCATCCGTTGTATCCGGTTCTGATCTACAGCAAATCGATCCGCGTTCTGTCGCGCGGAGACGCCATGCTGGTTGAGCGCACCTTCAGCACAAACTGGTGGTTTCACGCCTGGCGAAACGGGGTCTACGATTTTCATCACTATCATAGCACCGCCCACGAGGTACTGGGAGTGTATGACGGTGAGGCATCGATTCAGCTGGGCGGAGAATCCGGAATCAAGGTCGACGTTTCACCGGGCGATGTCTTGATTGTCCCCGCTGGAGTGGGGCACAGAAAGCTCGGCGGCACCGAGGACTTCGCGGTCGTAGGCGCGTATCCGCGCGGTCAGCGATGGGATTTGTGCTACGGTGAAGAGGAGGAACGCCCCGGAGTCCTCGACCGTATCTCCCGCGTCACGCACCCCGAAACAGATCCTGTTTATGGCGAAGAAGGTCCGTTGAAGACGTATTGGAAGAAAGACTAGATTTGCCCAAGGAGCACATTGTTGTCGAAGGAGCCCGGCAGAACAATCTGAAGGAGCTCAATCTCAAGTTGCCTCTCCACGAGTTGATCGTGGTCACGGGTGTGAGCGGATCCGGCAAATCATCTCTTGCCTTCGATACCGTGTATGCGGAAGGCCAGCGACGCTATGTAGAAACTTTTTCTCCCTATGCGCGGCAGTTCCTGGACCGGATGGATAAGCCCCAGGCCGACCGGATTGACGGGATCCCTCCGGCCATCGCGATTGATCAGACCAATCCGGTGAGAACGTCCCGCTCCACCGTCGGCACGATGACGGAGTTGAATGATCACCTGAAGCTGCTGTTCGCCCGATGTGCGCATCTTTATTGCCGGAGTTGCGGGACGCAGGTTCGTCGCGATTCGCCGGACACAATATTCAAAGCCGTCTCCGCCCCCCTGCGCGGGCGAAAGAAACCGGCCGCGCCCCTGGGTCTGATTACATTTCCGGTACGGGTACCGGAAAACTTCTCAGAAAAAGAGATTCGGGAACTCCTGGAGAAGCAGGGCTACACGCGCATCCACCGGAAACGGGGCCGAGTCCTCGAGGTGATCCAGGACCGGACCGGGCTGGAATCCAGCCACCGGGCCCGCGTGGTGGAGAGCCTGGAAGCGGCCCTGCGGCATGGCCAGGGTCACGTCACGATCTACGAGCTCGATGAAAAGAGAAAGGCGCACTCACCGCGAAAATTTTCATCCACCCTGCATTGCCCGGCCTGCGATATTGATTACGCCGACCCGATTCCCAGTCACTTCTCTTTTAACTCGCCGGTGGGCGCTTGTGACGCCTGCCGCGGTTTCGGCCGTACCATGGGGATCGACTACGGGCTGGTGGTTCCGGATGTTACGCTGAGCCTTGCCGATGGAGCGATCCGGCCCTGGCAGACCGGTAGTTACCGGGAGTGCAATCGCGATCTGAAGCGGCACGCGAAGATGAACGGCGTGCCGATTGATGTTCCCTGGAAACGGTTGACCGCCAGGCAGCGCAAATGGGTGCTCGAAGGAGAAGGCTCCGATTCGGACGGAGTCTGGTTTGGCGTAAAACGATTCTTCGAGTACCTCGAAACAAAGAGTTACAAGATGCACGTGCGGGTGATGCTCTCGAAATATCGTTCCTACGATGTTTGCGACGCATGTTCCGGCGCACGATTGAAATCGGAGTCTCTGCTCTGGAGGGTCGGCACTCGCAAAGATGCCGACACCATTCTGCCGCCCGTTTCCCGGTTCCGGCCTGTGGGCGTGTCGATGAGTCCCGAGACGCTGCGCTCATTGCCGGGTCTGACGATGCACGATGTGGTGTCCCTTCCGATCTCTTCCTGCCGGTCTTTCATGGAGGATCTTCATCTACCGGACGCGTTGGATGAGGCTTCCGAACTCCTGCTGAAGGAGATCCGTTCCCGCCTGCGGTACCTGGTGGATGTCGGGGTAGGGTACCTCACCCTGGATCGCCAGTCCCGGACGCTGAGCGGCGGGGAGGTGCAGCGAATTAATCTCACTACCGCCCTCGGTACTTCCCTCGTCAACTCCCTGTTCGTGCTGGACGAACCGAGCGTCGGATTGCATTCGCGGGACATGGGGCGCGTTGTCGAAGTTCTGCACAGGCTCCGCGACGCAGGGAATTCGCTCCTGGTAGTAGAGCACGACCCGCAGGTCATGATGGCGGCGGATCGAATCCTCGACCTGGGACCCGGTCCGGGTGAACGCGGGGGGCGCCGCGTATTCTTCGGCGCACCGCGCGAACTCCTGAAATCGAAACGGTCATTGACCGCTTCCTATCTTCGTGGAGACCGGCAGGTCACCACCCCGTCAGAAGCGCCGCCAAAGGCAGAAAAGGAAAAGTGGATCGAGATTCTGGGCGCGGAGCAACACAACCTCAAGGGGGTTGACGTGAAGATTCCCCTGAACCGGCTGGTTTGTGTGACCGGGGTCAGCGGCTCGGGAAAGTCCACACTCATGCAGAATATCTGCTACCGCGGATTGCGAAAACTGAAGCAGAGTCCGACCGATCCGCCCGGACGGCACCGTGCGATTCGTGGCCATGAGCGTGTCGACGACGTGGTGATGGTGGATCAATCGCCGATCGGAAAGTCTGCCCGCTCGAATCCCGCGAGCTACGTGGGCGCGTTGACGTCGATTCGCAGGATTTTTGCGGCGCAGCCGCTCGCCAGGCAGCGTGGCTATCGCGACAGCGCCTTCAGCTTTAATTCCGGTATGCGATGTCCCGCGTGCGGTGGAAACGGGTTTGAGCATGTCGAAATGCAGTTTCTAAGCGACGTCTACATTCGGTGCGCGGACTGTGACGGATCCCGGTTCCGGCCAGAGGTCCTGGACGTTCGTGCATACCCCTCTGGAGAGGGGGAGTCGTCCGGGGGCGCCGGCGGCCGATCCATCGCGGACGTGCTCGATATGACGGTGACGGAAGCGGTGCACTTTTTCGCGCAGGAGCCTGCAGTGCAGACCGCCCTGCTGCCGCTGCAGGCGGTGGGACTGGGATATCTGAAACTGGGCCAGCCGGTACCCACCCTCAGCGGGGGGGAGGCGCAGCGACTGAAGCTTGCGGGACATCTGGCAAAGTCCGCCAGGAAACGCAGTGAAAAGGCGCGCACGCTTTTTCTCTTCGACGAGCCCACCACGGGCCTTCACTTCGATGATGTAGCCGTGTTGCTGGCGGCGTTTCGGGAGTTGCTGTCGAAAGGGCATTCGATCGTGGTCATTGAGCACCACCTGGATGTGGTCCGATCGGCGGACTGGGTCATCGATCTCGGACCTGAAGGAGGAGAGGCAGGGGGGCACGTTGTCTGCGTGGGTCCGCCTGAAGCAATCAAGCGGCACCGGACGAGCCATACTGCCCGCGCGTTGCGGCAGGAAATCTCCGACAAGGGCGTTCGCGCCGGCTCACGGCCGGGGAAAGCGCCCGGCGCGGGTGATAGCGGGTCCAGAACCCGTGCAATTTCCGTTCACAAGGCGCGCGAGCACAACCTTCAGAACATCGATTTGGAAATTCCCCGCAATGAATTTACTGTAATCACCGGGATCAGCGGCAGTGGCAAAAGCACGGTCGCTTTCGATATTCTTTTCGCGGAGGGACAGCGGCGCTATCTCGATTCGTTAAACGCGTATGCCCGGCAATTCGTGCAACCCGCGGCCCGGCCCGATGTAGACGCGATCTACGGCATCCCGCCCACCGTTGCCATCGAGCAACGGACCAGCCGGGGAGGCCGAAAGAGCACGGTGGGAACTTTAACGGAGGGCTACCATTTCCTCCGTCTGCTTTTCGTAAAGCTCGGTGTTCAACACTGCCCGGATTGTGACCTCGCGATTCAACCCCAGACGCCCGAGTCGATACGGGCTCGCATTCAGAAGCGGTACCGGGAGCGGCGCGTCGTGATTCTTTCCCCGCTCGTGGTATCGAGAAAGGGGTACTACACCGATCTCGCGAAATGGGCGGCGGGGAAAGGCTACAAGCATTTGCGGGTAGACGGTGAACTGATTGCCACAGACCCGTGGCCGCGATTGGACCGGTTCAAGGAGCACGACATCGAATTGCCGGTGGGCGAGGTGATGGTAGGGCCGTCGAATGAAAAGCGGCTCGCCACGCTGATCGCGGCCGGATTGGACCGGGGCAACGGGATGGTGCGGGTGGTGCCGGCAAAAGGTCCGGCGCGCGGCCGGGCCGGAGAGATTTTTTCCACCTTGCGCGCATGCCCGGGGTGCGGCAGGAGTTTCGATGAGCTGGACCCGCGTCTCTTCTCCTACAACTCGCGCCACGGTTGGTGTTCCGCCTGCTACGGGACGGGCCTGAAAATGTCCGGGTTCGACGAAGAGCAGACGGGGGAAGAAGCCTGGTGGAATGAGTGGTGGGAGGAGGATGCTTCCGCCTGCCGCGCCTGCGCGGGCACACGCCTGCGGCCGGAGGCGCGCGCGGTCCGATTTCGCAATCGCACGATTTCCGACTTGAACGAATTGTCGGTCGAGGCAGCCCTGAAGTTTTTTTCCGGTCTCAAAGTGACGGGACGGGACGCCGAAATTGCGCGGGATATCCTGCCCGAATTGAAATCACGGCTGGAGTTTCTTGCCCGTGTCGGCCTGACCTACCTGACGCTGGACCGATCCGCGCCTACCCTGAGCGGGGGCGAAGCCCAGCGCATCCGGCTCGCGGCGCAGTTGGGGTCCAACCTTCGAGGTGTCTGTTACATCCTGGACGAGCCGACGATCGGCCTCCATGCTCGCGACAACCTGATGCTGCTCGACACGCTGCAGTCCCTTGAAAAGAAGGGCAACACGGTGGTGGTTGTGGAGCACGACGAGGAGACGATTCGGCGCGCCGGTCACGTGATTGATCTCGGGCCCGGCGCTGGAATCAACGGCGGAAAGGTCGTCGCCGAAGGCTCGGCCGTTCAATTGACGCGGAATAGCTCATCGATTACGGGTCACTATCTCAAACATCCCCTGTTGCATCCCTTGCGTGAGTCCCCGCGCAAGTTGCCGGGGAAGTCGGACGACGGTTGGCTATCGATTGAGGGGGCGACCCTGCACAATTTGCGCGCGGTCAACGCCCGGTTTCCACTCGAGTGCCTGATCTGCGTAAGCGGAGTGAGCGGCAGCGGAAAGAGTACCCTGGTGCGGGACATTCTCCATGCGAACCTGGTTCGCTACGCGGGCCGGCGAAGACGCAAGCGGGCGGGCGCGAATTCGGTCCAATGGTTTGGCTGCCGCGAAGTACGGGGAGCGGAAGCCGTGCAGCGCGTGCTTGAAGTGGACCAGTCGCCGATCGGGAAAACGCCCCGGTCGTGTCCCGCCACCTACGTGGGGGTGTGGGACCACATTCGCAGGCTCTATGCGGAGTCCACCGAATCGAAAATCAGGGGATTTGGACCGGGCCGGTTTTCTTTCAATGTCCGGGGCGGCCGCTGTGCCGAATGCGACGGGCAGGGAATGAAGAAGATTGAAATGAATTTTCTTCCCGATGTGAAAGTGCCCTGTGATGTTTGCGACGGCGCGCGATTCAACCCGGAAACGCTTGATGTTCTGTATCGCGGCAAAAGTATCGGAGACCTTCTGGCGATGAGCATCGACGAGGCGGTCGAGTTTTTTTCGGCCCATGCTTCGATACACCACACGCTCCTGCTGTTGCAGGACGTAGGGTTGGGATATCTGACGTTGGGTCAACAGAGTCCGACCCTCAGTGGCGGCGAAGCGCAGCGAGTGAAACTGGTGACGGAACTTGCCAAGGCCGGCTCCGGCAAGCTTCGAGGCAGAGGATCGGTCAAGACGCTCTACTTGCTGGACGAGCCGACGGTTGGACTACACATGGCCGACGTGGAAAAGCTGATCCAGGTCATTCACCGGTTGGTTGACGCTGGAAATACTGTTGTAGTTATTGAACACCACCTGGATGTCATTGCGGAAGCGGACTGGATCGTCGATCTCGGTCCGGAAGGCGGCAGTGGCGGGGGGCGCGTCGTCGCGCAGGGCCCGCCCTCCCGCGTCGCGTCCGCTTCCGCAAAGCGATCACACACCGGGCCGATACTTTCCGCGTTTCTTTCCGCGCGCCGTAGAGAGGATTGACGGGGCGCGCATCATCATAGAGAGTAGAAAAGCCATGAAGTTATCGAACGATTCGAACAATGTCGCAGGGAAAGTGCTGGTTGCGAATCCGGGATTGATGGATCCCAATTTCATGCAGACCCTTGTTTTTGTCGCGGAACACAATGAACAGGGAGCCTTCGGATTGGTGATGAATCGTCCAACGGGAAAGAAAGTCGGCCAGGTTGCAAAAATACCTGAAATGACTGATGAGCTTCTCGAGGTGGGAGTCCTGGTTGGAGGTCCGGTGCGACCGGATAATCTGCTGGTGGCCTTGTTTTTCAAGGGTAACTCGGCACAGGAAATCGAGTGCAAGGTGGACGCGCCGCTGGACGAGGCGGTGGCGGTCCTGCGATCCGGTGACGGCTGGGTCCGGGCGTTCTCCGGTTATGCCGGGTGGGGGGAAGGGCAGTTGGACGGCGAACTTGAGCAGAAGGCGTGGAAAATCTGCCCCGTCGATCCCATTGTATTTGAAGAAAAGTATGCGAGCGGGATTTGGTCCGTCTTCGTAAACGACGACGATCGCTGGCGATCGCTCATCACCTACCTGCCCGAAGATCCCAGCACAAATTAACTGCGCGTCCCGTTTCCCGCGCCCCGCTACGCCGAGCTTTGAATATCTTCTCCACCTTTGAACTGTGCGAGTTCGACTTCCAATTCCCGCGCACGGCAGGTTGCTTTCACCAACTTCAGACCCAAATCGTACACCTGCTGTTCCAGTTCGGCTATTTTCACCGCGATTTGAGCGACATCCTTGAGTGCGGCCCTCGCTTGCATCAATTCATCGTGCAGCGAAATCATTCCGTCGTTGCCCGGGTCCTCCCGGGTGTGTATTTCCGGAGTGGTTGACACCCTTACTACGTCGAGTTGATGAGCCTGCTCGTCCATCTTCCCAAGTAGATTCATTCGCTCCGCCTGCAATCCTTCCACCACCGCGCGCAAGGAAGTATTCTCCGTGGCCATGATTTCCATGTCGGTCGTCAACTCGGCCATTTTGCCCTGTTGCTGAGCGAGGGCTTCAATTTTTTCTTTCAACGCGTCCATGTCTCCGCCGGAATGATCCCCCGGCTCCGGCTGATCTTCCCGTGTCCGGGACACCGTGGTCAGGCACTTCGGGCATTGAAAGTTGTCCGCGCTGGTTCCCGGCTGGACGGTGAGTCTTCGATGACAAGTCGGGCACACGACGTGAGAACGGTGATCGTTATCCGCGTTGCCTGAAGAATCGTGACTCATACGGGGGACGGGGCGGGCGGGGTTCGAGCTTCGTCGTCGAGAGGAGTCATCAGGAACGCGACTTCCTCTTCGGTCAGATTCGGCGGGGATGCGCTCCGCGAATCTCCCATGATCTGTTGCAGGGTGTAGTTGATTTCAGGCACGCGAATTGTTGAATCGCAATGAGGGCAATCCAGGACAACCCCCGAAGCCCTCACGTCCACCTGGATTTTTCGGCCACAGTCGGCGCACAGGAAGCGGAGGTCGACCGAGAGGACGCCCTCGGGGTAGATAAGGTCTTTCTTTTTCCTGTTGCTCATCGTTTCTTCCCGATCCCTCACCGGGCTTCACGGATTGGACATTTTCCCAGCGCCCCGGCAGCGGACCTTCCGCACCTTTCCAGCGCCGAATTTCTTAAAAATCCCTGTCCGCCAAGCCTTGACTATAAGGGTATTTCACACTAGATGTTGGTGTCAATATCTCCGGACCACAATATCTTGAGGTGATTGTGGATATTTCGGGGTTTCCAAATGCAGGGTTTAAAGAGGTTTTGAGGGCATCTTGAGGAATCACGACGATGTGGTGAGCCGATTGGGCGACAGCTGTTCGCTCATGGAGGTTTCGCGGGTTACGGGCATCGAGCCCAGCCGGATTCGATTCATGGAGCGCGAGTTTCCTGATCTCCTGGGAGATCGGGGCCGATCGCCGCTTCGCTCCGATCACTTTGACCTCCGACAGGTTGAGTTACTGGAGGAGATGAACCGTCTGTTATTCAACGAGCAGTGCTCGGTCCTGGATGTGCGAAGGAAGCTGAAGAGTCAGTTCGGGGGTCGGAAGGCGCGGTTCATCGGGGTTACCAGCGGAAAGGGAGGCGTAGGGAAGACCACGATTTCATTTCACGCCGCGGCGGCGATCGCCTCCGCGGGATACCGGGTCCTTCTCGTCGATGCGGACCTGGGGCTGGGAAATGTGCACGTACTTGCCAGCCTGCGGCCGAAACATACGTTGCTGGATGTTGTTGAGAATCGGGTGGAACTTGAGCGGGCGATCGTCCACGGGCCTTCGGGGTTGCACGTGTTGTGCGGAGTGTCCGGCTGGTCACCGCTTGCGGATCTCGCTCGGGAAAAAATCGAGCTGCTCATCCGCGAGATTGTCCGTATTTCAGTTCTCTACGATCTCGTGATTCTCGATACCGCGGCGGGGATCGCCGCGAACGTGATGACATTTCTAAACGTGTCCGACGATACCATTCTTGTCGTGACCCCGACGGTCGCGTCAACGCTGGATGCCTATGGCGTCATGAAGTCAATGCATGATGCGAAGATGGGCGGACACCAGCACATCGTGGTGAACCGGGCGGACGATGCCGACTCCGCGGTGGAGGTCGCTTCGAGACTTCAGGCCTGCGCGGGAAGGTTTTTGCAGAGACAGCCCACCATGCTGGGGATGGTTCGCGAGGATCCGGTCTTTGGTTGCAACTACACTCAAACCACCGCGGGGCAGGATCCCGGAAGGGTGGCGCAAGGAATGCAGGATCTGCAACGTGTCGTAGAGCAACTGCGCACGAACATTATGCCCGGCCGGGGAGCAAACCCCTTGCACCGGGTGTCCATGGAGGCACTACAACAATCATCATGAAGGAGAATGCAATGGACGGCGACCCACTCGAAGAGCTGATACCCGACGACGAGAACAAATACGGAGGCGTCGAAGACCACGAACCGGAGCACCCGAATCCCCTGATGGAGCTCATCGGCGCGCCGATGGACCCGCTGCCGGCGGAGGATGAGAGCCTGGCAGCAGCCGGCGTCACTGATCCGGTTGCGACCCCATCCGAGTCGTTCCTCGAGTTCTACCAACTCCACGAGAATCCGTTCACCGATTCGGTGAATCCGGAGTATTTTTATCAGACCGACAACCACCATGATTCCTTTCAGCGGATGCTGATGGCGGTGGAGCAGGATGTGTCACTGGCGATGACCACCGGGCTTAGCGGTACGGGAAAGACGCTCATTACCCAGCTACTGCTTCAGCACCTCGACCGGGACCGGTATTGTCCCGTGGTGGTGCTGGTGAGTCCTGCCATGAGCCGAACCGGTCTTCTTCGCGAAATTATCGGGGAACTGAATATTGCGCTCCCCGCCGGTGCGATCCACACCCACGGGCTGTTGAAAATCCTCGGAAATGCGGTCATTGATCTATTCGATGAAGGCCGGAAACTGGTGCTCATTTTCGACGAGTGTCATTTCCTGACCTCGGAAAATCTCCACATCATCAGGACCATCAGCAACATCGAGATTCCGGAAAGGAAGCTGACCACATCGCTACTCTTCGGCGAGGCCAGATTTGCCCAACGCCTGCGGCACAGCAGCTACGATTCGTTGCGCAACCGGATGTACATGAAGTCGGAATTGCTTCCCATGAGCGAAAGCGATTGTTCGCAGTATATCAAGTTCCGCTGCATGGTTGCGGGCCGTACCTCCGACCTCTTCGATGACGGCGCGCTGGTCGCGGTGCATCAAACCAGCGGCGGCATTTGCCGGAACGTAAACAAGCTCTGCATGCTGGCGCTGATGGAGGGGTTTTTGCGCCGCGCGGTCGTCATTGAAGCGCCGTTAATCGAGCGCTGCAAAGCCCTGCTGTAATCCAACCGTTTCCGGCCTTGCCACGACGGGCCGGTCTGGACGTAATGCGTACCATCATCATTGGAGACGTGCACGGCTGTATCGACGAGTTGAATGATCTGCTTGCGCTGGCCGAGGTGAACAAGAAGAAGGACCGGATCCTCTTCATCGGAGATCTCATTGCGAAAGGCCCGGAATCCGGCGCGGTGTACGCAAGGTACAAGAAACTAGGCGGGCAATCGGTTCTGGGAAACCATGAGTTCAAGCTCCTCGAGGCACTGAACGGGGGAAACGATTCCTCCAACTTCGTATCCCAGTTGAAGAAGTCATTCGGAAAGAAGTTCGATGGGTTTGTAGAGGATCTTCGCGAGTGGCCGACCTGGATCGAAACGGATGAGGCGATCGCGGTTCACGCAGGACTGGTGCCGGGACAACCGGTTGCCAAATCTTCCGTCAGCGATCTTGTCAATATCCGCACCTGGGACGGTAGCGGCAAGGATCTTCAAAACCCCGACAATCCTCCCTGGTACAAATTCTATAAAAAGAAAAAGCTCGTGGTTTTCGGCCATTGGGCGCGCCTCGGGGGAGTCGTACGGGATAACGTGGTCGGTCTCGATACCGGGTGTGTGTACGGCGGAAAACTCAGCGCGATCCTCCTTCCAGGACGAGAAATTGTCTCCGTTCCGGCGCGAAAGACGTACGTGAAAGCCGGAAGCTGATTCACGCGGGTCGGAGGCGGGAAGAACGCCAACATCAATCGTGCCTGGACAGGCTCAAGATTGTTTGTTCTTCATCGAGCGTAACCAACCGGGAATTGGGTTTATCCAATCTTCGAAGGTCCCGAAATGATCTCACTGAATCGAGTCAGTACGGCGCGACGAGTCAATTCTTGGCACCCCAAACCGACCCAAAGCGGACACCGCTGAAATGGCGAGCTAGTTGACTCCGATCAATCGATATCAGAGTTTTTGTGGTATTAAAAATGGGCCAGCAACAAGTCTTACCAACAATTCCTGAAACAATAACCGAAGGGTAATCCCTGGAAATAGAGGGATACTAAGAAGGGGCCAAATCGATATGAATCTCATTTTGAAAACCACCTTGATCTTACCTGTGTTGATCGTCGCCTCAAGTGTGGCCCCTGCGCAAACTGGAGCAGGAAATCCTGAGAACATTAAGGAACCGACGAAGATCTACTCACCTTATGTTGAGCGGAAAGCGACCGATGCAAATTTCGCCGAAGGCGTCTATTGGGGTGACACGCATCTGCATACCTCCTATTCAACCGATGCCGGCATGATGGGCAATACCCTGGGGCCGGACAAAGCCTACCGCTTTGCCCGAGGAGAGGAAGTCCTGACCTCGCATGGGTTAAGAGTGCGTCCGATCCGGCCCCTCGATTTCCTCGTGATATCGGATCATGCGGAGAACCTGGGGCTTGCACCGTTGATCGAGGAATCGAATCCCGAGTTGCTCAAGAGCAAGTGGGGTTAAGAAGTCCACGACATGGTGAAGGCCGGTAAGTCGCGCGAGGCATTTCAAAAGTGGTTAAGCGATGCGGTTACTCAGAATAAAGACCCGATAGATAATCCGAAAATGACGCGCTCGGTGTGGGAACGGGAGATCGGTTTTGCTGACGAGTACAACGAACCAGGGCAGTTCACCGCACTAATCGGCTTCGAATGGACTTCGATCGCAACCATGCAGGCGCCGGGCAATTTGCACCGGGTCGTCATTTTCAAAGATGGTGTCGACAAAGCAGGGCAGATCCTACCATTCAGCACCTTCGATTCCTACGACCCGGAGGATCTATGGGACTACATGGCGAAATACGAGGAAAAGACCGGGGGCTCCGTGTTGGCCATTGCGCACAATGGCAATGTGTCCAATGGCTTGATGTTTCCGGTAGAAAAACGGCTGAATGGCAAGGCGCTGGACCGGAACTATGTCGAGATGCGCGTCCGATACGAACCGCTGTACGAAGTGACACAAATCAAGGGCGACGGCGAAGCGCACCCGCTGTTGTCACCCGAAGACGAGTTCGCGGATTACGGTACCTGGGACAAGTCCGATATTGTTGGTCTGAAGCCCAAGGAAGACTGGATGCTCAAACACGAGTACGCGCGCTCCGCGCTCCAGATCGGTTTGCGGTTGGAAGAAAACCTCGGCATCAACCCCTATAAATTCGGCATGGTCGGCAGTACCGATGCGCACACCTCGCTAGCCACCACCCGGGAGGAGAATTTCTACGGTAAAGCAGCCCATCTCGAACCGGAAGCCAAGCGCTGGGAGCACCCAATTATCACTTCCCTCGCCGGGGATGACAATTTAACGAGCTATTCTTATGAATCGCTCGGTTCGGGTCTTGCTGCGGTCTGGGCGCGTGAAAACACGCGTGAGGGTATCTTCAACGCCATGCAGAAGAAAGAGGTGTATGCCACTACGGGAACTCGAATCACCGTGCGCCTGTTCGGCGGCTGGGACTACCAGCAGGACGAAGTGTTTCGACCCGATTCGGTTTCGATTGGTTATCGCAAAGGCGTGCCGATGGGGGGCGATCTGGCGAAGAAACCGGCAGATAAAACCGGCCCTGTCTTTATGGTCGGTGCAATGAAGGACGCCTGGTCCGGAAATCTCGACCGAATCCAGATAATCAAGGGCTGGATCGACAGCTCGGGTGAAAGAAAAGAACGCGTATACGATGTTGCCGTGTCTGACGGGCGCAAGATCGATGCCGATGGCCGTTGCCGGATCCCGGTCGGTGATACCGTCAATGTGGCCGATGCGAGTTATCTCAACACGATAGGCGATGCGGAATTACGTGCTGTCTGGACCGACCCGGATTTCGATCCCAAACTTCGTTCCTTTTACTATGCGCGCGTGTTGGAAATTCCTACCCCTACCTGGCCGGCTTTCGATTCGAAGTGTTTTGGCGACAAGATTCCTGACACAGTAGAAATGAAAGGCCAGGAGCGTGCTTATACTTCACCGATCTGGTACACACCCTAAATCGAGCGCACGAAAACCAGTGTCTGTTCCTGGCCGTAGGCGTCGCTCAGACCAAAGCTTTGAGGGTCCGCTTTTGCTAGCCTGGCGGTTATACTTGAGCGATGCTCACTTGCCACATAACAAGCAGATACAGTCGGACGTGGCGATGAGCTCTTTGAAATGCTGGGGCAGCCTCGCTCCATCCTGGTTAGGAACTGGCGCGTGGACGGAAAATTGGAAAGCTTCAGCGACGACATGATTGTTGGTCCGCCGCGCGCGTTCATGAGCCATCTGCGGTTCGGTCAACAACCGAAGCGTGGAGGCGCGAAACGAAATCGTGCACCTCGATTGTAGGCATTATCCCTCCGGAGACATTGCACATGAACGACGTTCGTTGGGTTATTCAGAGCAACCTTGGTAGTTCAGATGAAATTGGGCGATTGTTTGGGGCATGCGAAGCTCTTGGACTCGAAGCGTTTTCTGTGGAGGCGATCCCCTTCTCCGATGAACTCCCGAATGTTCCCACAGAGAAGGCAGCCATTTTTTACGGCTCCGCCAAATTTGTCGCGAATGCAGTCTCTGCGGGAAAATGGAGGCCATGTGCCTATTTTGATGACAAGATTTTTCGCTTTTCCCACTGGTCTGAGAAGTATCGTGGATATCTACTCAATGAGGATGCTGAACTGTTTTCAATGAAAACACTTGCGGCATCCACTCAATGGAACGAGGAAGATATACTTTTTTTTCGTCCTGATCGTGATCTAAAGGAGTTTGCCGGCCAGCTCATGAAATTTGGGGATTATAAAGCTTGGTTCAAGAAAATTGATGCCTTGGGAGATGAGTCTGAAATTTCCCCGGATACAGAGTTGGTGGTCGCTAGCCCCAAGAGTTTGGGGCACGAATGGCGACTCTTTATGGTTGACGGTCGGTATTGCTCAGGCAGTCACTACCGAAAATCCGGGACACTAGAGGTCAATCCCAACGTACCTAATACGGTAATCGACTTTGCTCACAAGGCGTCGGAAGTGTGGCAGCCTGACGACGTCTATGCGCTTGATATTGGGGAAGTAAATGGCGAGTTACACATAGTGGAGATAAACGGATTCAATAGCACTGGATTCTATGCTTCGGATATTCAGTCTATCGTTGCTGCCGTGAGCTCATTGGCCGCGGGCTAATGTTCTTGCTCCTTCACTTTGGCGACGAGCGCGTCTTCGTCCCAGTCGAACCGGTAGAAACAGCCGGGCGAAAAAATTTGGCCATACAACGTCATTGGCAGGAAATTGCCTGGAACGACCAGGCCAGCCAATAGTATACATTGGATCCACCAACAGGAGCACCACATTCCTTTCTGCGTCTGGAGCAGGTAATGTTGACCGTTAAAGGGCATGAGTTTCAGGGTGCAGATGAATCCGAAAATCGCTACAACAGTTTTCAAAATATGGTTTTCTTTGGTGATCCGGGAGGGGGAAATCCCTGCCCTGTCCTTTTAGATGCGGGTGAATTCTCTACGCTGCAGGTCCGCGTGGAAGTTTACGGCCGGTCGGCCACGTGGCAGGTAGTCCGAAGCCGGATTCCATTCCCTGCCCGTTTGATGAATCATCTTCAATACCCCAGACTGACCAGCCAGTTGTGAGACTACAAACCATACTTAAAAATGCAGTCCTTGTTGTGGGTTCGGTTTCGATAATGACCACCCTGGCGGAATTGACCCTGCAAGCCCGGCAGTGGCGATTGCGGCAGAACCTGAGCCGGGTCCCGTCAGCGGTAAGTGCCGGTGACAGGAGGCTCATCTGGGAATATCCTGCCTATGCAGAGCGTCCTTATTCGGGTTCGTTCGGCACCGCAATTGCGAAATTCAACCGTTACGGTTTCAGAGACCAGGATCGCGAGACGACGGCGAAACCTGTCGGTAAGTTCAGAGTGGCCTTTGTAGGCGATTCGGTAACAGAGGGCCTCGGCGTCGCAGTGGAATACACCTTCGTTCGCCTCTTTGAGGACTTGATGTGCGCAACGCGAAGCTCGAACGACGTTGAAGCTCTCAATTTTGGCGTGGGTGGATATCAAACGGTTCAGATTGCGGCGCTACTCGATAAAGTGTTGCCCTTTCAGCCCGATATGGTCGTTTATGTTATGTGTCCGAATGACTTTGATTTCATAGACGCGTCCGGTGGATTGGTCGCATATCATTCGCCGCCGGCCATCTTGCTTCCTCGTTGGATCCAGGCAAGAACGGTCGCACTTGGATATCCTCGAACGCACTCAGGCTATTACGCGGCTCACTTCAATGCCAGGCATGACGAGGTTTTCGCCGCGATCGAGGAAATGAAGACGCGAGTACACAAGATTGGCGCGAAGTTTACCGTGGCCATATTACCCCACTTTTGGGATGCCCCGATCGGT
>Ga0315336_1001864_pt1 | contig 36266 bp, 28 predicted proteins | sample ASW5metaG_FD_204512 | JGI IMG/M metagenome (GOLD analysis project Ga0315336, IMG submission 204512) | Ammonia-oxidizing marine archaeal communities from Monterey Bay, California, United States - ASW #5 | ecosystem: Environmental > Aquatic > Marine > Intertidal zone | place: USA: California... | reverse complement strand
CCAAGCACGGCTTTCGCGATCACGTTGCGTTGAATTTCGTTTGAGCCGCCGTATATGGTGGCCGCTCGGCCAAAATTGTAATCCGCGATTGCACTCAAGGCGTAGTCGGGGCCCGGCGGCGGCTCGTTGGTTTCGCCCCGGATCAGGTTCACGTCGAAAGGCAGCGCGTAATAGCTCACAGCTTCCACGCGCAACGACTGCAGCGCCTGCTGTACTTCCGTACCGAGTATCTTCAATGTCGACGAAGCGTCGCCGGGATTGTTGCCCGCCTCCAAATTCGCCAGGATGAGAGATTCGGTCTGCTCTAACGCATTGAGCTTTACTTCCGTCTCATGCAGACGAGCCATAAAGTCCGGGTTTTCTGCCAGCTCTCCACCGCCTTCGCGCTGTGCAATATCTTTCAGACTTTCAACGGCTCGCTTTGATCCCGCCACACCGGCTATTCCCGTGCGCTCGTGGCCGAGGAGATATTTGGCATAGGTCCAGCCCTGGTTTTCTTCACCGATGCGGTTACTCACAGGTACCCTCACATCCGTAAAGTACACCTCGTTCAGGTGGTGCATGCCATCGATGGACACGATTGGCTTCACTTCCAGCCCCGGGGTCTGCATATCAACAAGTAGAAAACTAATGCCCTGTTGCGGTTTGCAGTCGCTGTCTGTGCGGACCAGGGCAAAGATCCAATCTGCCTTGTGCGCGTTGGTAGTCCATATTTTTTGTCCATTGACCACGTATTCATCGCCGTCACGAACTGCCGAAGTCTTCAATGAAGCCAGATCTGAGCCGGATCCAGGCTCTGAATACCCCTGACACCACCACACGCTACCGTCCAGAATGCCAGGCAAATGCTGCTGTTTCTGTTCTTCAGTGCCAAATGTATAGAGCACTGGTCCGACCATGCCCAGACCAAACGGCATCAGCATCGGGGTACCTGCCAGGGCGCATTCTTCCGCGAAGATATGCTTCTGTGTAGCGGACCATCCGGTGCCGCCGAAATCAACTGGCCACTCCGGCGCAACCCAGCCCTTTTCGTAAAGCGCATTGTGCCACGCTGCACCAGCTTCCCGGTTGATCCCAAAACCCAGTTCCGCCGCTCGTCGAAGATCCGCGGTGAGTGTACTGCTTAAGAAATCACGCACATCTGCGCGAAAGGCCGCCTGGCTGTCTGTCATCCGATCCTCCATATGGCTGGACGCCGTATTGCGTAATGTACACGTTTGTTGCGCTGATTTTGAGACATCGAGCCCCTCGAATCGCAGGCGCCAGGGCCCCATCTGCCGTGTAGAATCACACGCTAAGCCCCACAGAGATACCCATGATGCTCACTCGCAATGTCATTGCTGTTCTGCTTATAACACTCATCTTTCCGGTGATGAACGCCCGTGGAGAAGACGCACCGAAACTCACCATGGGCAACGGCGATAACAACTGGATTGATGTCAAGGGAGTAACCCGTCACGGATCTATATTGAACTTCCCGGAAGTGGAGATCGATGGTAATGGATGGCTTGTTATCCACCCTTTCGAAAACGGCGCGCCTAATGGCGATAAGTACGTAGCTTCAACTTACCTTAACAGCGGCACGAATACCGACGTTAACATCGAGGTCTTCAAAGGCCTTGAAACAGGCGAGATGTTTATCGTCATGCTCCACCGCGATGTTAACGAAAACAAGGTTCTCGACTTTGTTTTTGTCGACGACCGAAACGTTATGGACACCGCCGTTTTCGAAGGCTCAATGATGATTGGTCACGCAATCCCAGCACCGTAGGTTGAAACGTTAGCACCGGCTTGGGTCCCAAGCGGCATTCAGTCACTTCCAATTCTTTGAAAATCGGGCTTTCGCTTCTCTATGAACGCATTTATGCCTTCAACGAAATCCCGCGTCTTCAGCGCTTCTTTCTGCATCCGGTGCGCTTCTTTGAATGACTCCGTCGGATCTCTGAATATGTCACGATAAATCTGCCCCTTCATTGAGGCTATTGACGCTGGTGAACACCCGTCCGCGAGGCGGTCAATATAGGCAACCGCTTCACCCACAACGTCTTCGTCTGGATAGACACGCGTTGCCAGCTTGAGCTCCTTAGCTTCATCTGCAAAAACTTTTCTGCTGGACCACAAAATATCCAAAGCGGCATCGATACCGACAAGCCTCTGCAGCATCCAGGAGATACCAAGCTCAGCAGTCAACCCGCGTTTGGAAAAGGAAGAAACCACAAAACCTGATTGCGCAAAAAAGCGCATGTCGCACGACAGTATTATGGACATGCCGGCGCCCGCCACCGCTCCATTTACTGCGGCAATGATGGGTTTACTGACAGCGTTGAAGTAAGAGTAAGCACCCTTGCGAAACCCCTCCGGAACCTCCAAACGCCCGGGATCAGCAATTAGATCTTCCGAAGAACCTTCAACATTTGTTGCAAGGTCGCCAGACTGCCCGATCTTTTGAAGCTCCCCGACATCAGCGCCTGCACAAAAAACCGACCCCGCTCCGGTAACCACGACTCCGACAATTTCTTTATCATTCTCCGCTCTTTCGATTGCATGCTTCAGTTCCACGCCTAGTCGTAGGGATATCGCATTCCCCTTTTTCGGTCTGTTTAGAGTAACGACCGCCGCTGGTCCTTTCGCTTCATAGATTATCTGGGTATATGGCTCTTCCATATCAAATTCGCTCCTTCACGTTATTGCGGCGCGACGACCACCGCCTTGGCCACCGTCGTCACGTCTTCACGCTGGTTGGTCATCTTCAGATCCAATGCAACGCAGCGCCGACCCTCATCATCGATATACTTATCACTCACCGAACCACTGCACCACGAAGCGTCACCAATTATATTGAGCCCCAACAGCTTGCCTTCGAACTTCCACAGATGGGCATTGTCACCCATCCAGTCGGTGACGCCGTGCATCATCCACGCAAACCTCTGACCCCCATAGTCATAGGCCTCTGGAAACCCACATTCCCTGGCCCAATCCCCATCCCAGTGCGCGCGTTGCGGGAAATCCGGTATCCGCATATAACGGTCAGGCGCATTCGCCCGAGGGTGGTCCTGGATGTATCGGTGAGCAATCTCCGAAGCCATGATGAAAGGGCCTCCCCAACCGGCCGTGAAAGCGATCGTCTCCGTGACGCTCAAAGGCCCCTTTACAACGGTACCGATTTCCTCACCAACGACGACCTCATCCCACACGAGGTCCCTGGAGCCGCGTAGCGCCTCTTTCTCCCTGGCAACATCAGATGCGAGCTTCTCCAGCGCCCCATCGCTCCACACCTGGCGCTCCAGCGATGTGCCCTTACTCCCTTTCTTGGCCGCAATGTCACGGCCAAAGTGCATGTAAGCCACATCATAGGTTGCCAGCAGATTGTCATCGTCATCGCGGAACGTGTAACGCGTGACTACTTCTACTGCGCGGTCGCCGCCAAATTTGCTCGGACGAATATTTGCTTCGGTAGTCTGTTTGGTTGTGTTGACTTGCGTGTTGCGCTGCACCGGGCCTGGCCATTCCCACCGATCCCACGCCCAGATCGCATGCAGACCAGCCAGGCCCTCACCGCGACTCGGCTCGCTACGAAAACCATTTGGCCCCTGATTGCAGCTGTAGAAGAACGAAGGAGGCGTCAGGGTCGTTCCATACGCTGTACCAGCGCCGTAGGTGGGCTCACTCCACAGCGGATTGTCATCGCCTATTCCCCACGCCCAATGCCTCACGCTATCCAGCGATGTTTCAACATGCCATTGCCTTTTCAGGGGCACTTCAACCGATTGATCAACCATCTTCTGGATGTCGGCGATTACCTGATCAGTTATACGGGTTTCTGTATTGAGTACGACTTCTGAATTGCTCATGGATACAATTTCACTAATTTGAGTTATGATTCATTTTTGAATTTTAACTCATCTATAGAATGGGCAGCAAGGTCACGTGGTTGCAAGATTCCACTGCCCTGCCTCGCCATTCGCCTGGCGATACGCCGGCATGCAGTACCAGAACAACACAGCCGCCACCGGATAAAACAATCCGTTGATCGAGGCGATGGAGTAATTAAGCAGACTCTCGTCCTGGTAAACGAAATCCGTGAACGCCGCCAACACGCTGGCGCCGACCGCCAGACCAAGCATGTTGGTAACGAATATGTACAGCGCGGTAATCTGCCCACGCATCTGATTGGGTGTGATGACGACCATGGCCATCGCCAATACTCCAATGTAGGAAGCACTGAAGAACTCGGCTGGCCACAGCAGCAGCAGGGTCAATTGCGCATTGCCTGCCAGCGGCGCGGCCACCGACGGCACAATGGTCAGAACCGAAGCTACCAGAATCGTCCGCACATTCGCGTCCGCATGGCCACGCCGACCCAGCTGGTTGGCAACCCAAGCACCAAACAGCACACCGAGGCTGCCAGCAGTAAGCACGATGACGCCGTAGGATGTACCCGCTTCACTCTTCGAAAGTCCGTAATTGCGAAACAGAAATTCCGGATACCACGCGGCGTTACCATAACCAGCCATGGCCATCATCGACGATCCGAAGAACAGCGAAAGGTACACCCGCCGTCGGTGCCAGATGAAATGAGCCACCGTGGATAAAGGCAGCGCGGCGGACGTGCTGCCATCGGCATTGGCGGCAAGGGCTTTGCGCGAAGGTTCACCCACCGTCAACAACAACAGAGCCAACAACACGCCTGGCGCTCCTACACTGATGATGGTCGCCTGCCACGGCACAACCGGGCCAATGATCGGCAGGTTCAGCGTACCCATGCCCGCATAAAAGTCGTAGAGCACGCCGCCGATCACCAGCGCCAGACCGGCGCCAATCTTTACGCCTAACTTGTAGAACGACATTGCGTAACCCGCATGTTGGGGCCGAAAACTATCGAGTATCAGGGAATAGGCGGCGGGAGATAGACCAGCCTCCCCCACCCCGACCCCCATACGGGCGACGAACAGCTGACCGAAGCTCCGGGTCATACCGCAAGCCACCGTCATCACACTCCAGAACAACACCGAGCCTGAAATGAGAAGCCGACGCGAGTAGCGATCGGCAAGACGCCCCAGGGGCAACCCGGCGAAGGTATAGATCACGGCAAAGGCGGCGCCCTGAAGCAGGCTGAATTCGAAATCGGTGATACCGAAGTCTTCGCGTATAGGTCCTACGAGCAGAGAGAGAATCTGGCGATCGATAAAGGAGAATATATAGGCGATGAACAACAGGGCGAGCGCGTAGCTAGCCGCGCCCAGCCCTGGATAATCATCGTTTGCCGACGTCTTCAACGCCTCATCAATTCGATCAAGAAGGCGTTGAAGAATGCCGATTTCAGAACAGGTTGTACGTCAACTCCACACCGTAACGGGCAGGTTTCGACATCGGTGCAAAGGTGCCGCCACCGAGACTACCGGGCAAGACTGTTTCACCTCCCCAATATACTTCGTTCGTCAGGTTCTTGCCGTAGATACCAATTTCCCATTTCCCGTTATTGGAATAGAAATCGATGCCTGCATCGACGATGTCCTGTTCCGGCAGGATGCCCTCGTTGTCATCGTCAAACCACTGTTCGTCCCGGTGGGAATAACTGATCCGCGAGACCATGGACCAACTCCCCAACTGCATGTCGTGTACCAAGCCAACGGAGTAAGTCCATTCGGGCGCGCGGGCAATGTCCAGTCCCTCATCGATGCTATCTACAGCGCCATCACCGTTGATATCAAACACAACATCGGTGTATTCCGTATCCAACCAGCCGACATTTGCCGTCACCACCAGATTATCTGTCAGGCTGAATACGCCTTCCAGTTCAGCGCCCCACGACTCCGTATCACCCGAATTACGAATAACCTGCGCGCCTCCAGAAGGAGAGTTCGGGTCTTGGGCTAGAATCACTCGCTGTACATCTTCGCCTTCGGTAAAGAAGAACGCCCCATTGAGGCGACCACCGTCAAACTCTGTCTTGAAGCCCACTTCGTAACTGTCGTAGCGTTCCTCGTCAAAAGGTCCCGGAGGAATGGGCAAAGTCGTGGTGTTGCGCAGGTTGTAGCCGCCAGATCGATGACCGACGCTCCAATGGCCATACAGCAACGTTCGATCGTTCACTCGATAAGTAACGCCCGCTTTCGGCGACACGTTGCTCCACTCGTCATCGCTGATGAAGTCAAAGACACAGGTGCCCTGATCAACGCGGCAGGGATTATTGACATTGAGCGAAAGGGATGTGATGTCGGCCTCTTTCTCCTCTTCTGTGTAGCGCAGACCGGCGGACACACTCCACTGCTCATTGATATCGTAGTCCACCGACGCAAACACACCTAACGACTCTACCTGATAGTCACCGCCCCCATCCTGTGTAACAGCGCCGCCGAATAACAGACGGCGTTCGTGCAAGATGATGTCGTTCTCAAAGTAGAAGATGCCGGTAGTGAGGTTGATGCGATCGTCGATCAGCACGTTGTAGCGCAACTCATTACTGATCTGCTCCACTTCGCTCCATTCCTCGGCATGGAAACCCCATGTAGGCTGCGAATCGACGTCTAGCCGGTTGTAAATCTCCTGGTCCCGCCAACCAAAAATATTGGTGATGGTGCCGTTTTCGCCCACAGACCAGTTGACCTCCAGGGAGAACCGGTGCTTCTCTAACTCCTGCTCACCTTCTTCGTCGATGGAAAAGCTGAAGTCATCATCGTCGTGATTGACGGGATTACCGGGTATGCACCTAGCGCAGTCACCCAGATGCGATTGCGGCGCAGTACCATCGCCGTCGGTATCGAGATACTCATAGCGCGCCACGAGCTCCAGATCATCCGTAGGATTCCAGACCACCACCGGGCGCACCATCAGTTGCTCAATCGCACTTATTTCATTGCCTGTAAATGAATTGGTGTGTGGACCATCATCGTCGTTGAAATAGACCGTCAAACCGGCAGACAATTGATCTGTGATCGGCCCTGCCATCCTGGCACTGTAGTACATGTTGGTGCCGCCCTCGTCACTGTTCTCAAACGCTGTGCGAAACTTGCCCTCGAACTCATCGCCGGGCTTTTTGGTATTAATCAGCACCGCACCGCCAACCACGTTGCGGCCGAACAGCACACCCTGCGGCCCGCGCAGCACTTCAATACTGTCAAGATCGGGGATGTCGAACAGAATGCCCGTGTTGACCCCCATATAGACGCCGTCAACAAACACCCCCACGGTGGGGTCAACCGAAAGGATGGAGGCGTTGATACCCAAGCCTCTGATGGAAAAATTCGCCACGCCCCTCGTAGTCCCGACGTCATCTAACGCGACGTTGGGCATTGAGAAAGAAATATCTTCCAGCTCCCTCACCTTTAAGGCCTCAAGCTGATCCGAGTTGAACGCGGTGATCGCAATCGGAACATCCTGCTGTTGTTCCGTGCGCTTACGTGCCGTAACAACAACCTCTTCAATCAGCGCGCTGGTGGCTCTTCTAGGTTGTTGCTCTTCCGCGACGACCTGATGCGGCCAGCCTAGAACGCCAACCAGGAGGAAAACACCCAGCGACGAGAAAGTCGCCAGCCGCCTCAAAAGTTGAAAAGTGTGAATGTGACATTCGGATCGTATATACATAGAGAATCCCTCGTCTTCTGGTAATTGTCAGCAACCCCTGTATCAAGGAGTTGCTCTCTCCCGACTCCGTACGGCGAAATCTGAGTTACCCTGGGAATCACCGCACTCCCACCGCAAATGACTTCTAACTCATTTTTGAATAATAGTTCATTATTACGAGACGAACAAGTAATCTTGCTCGGGTGACTTGATTGGCGATGGCCACAACAAATCTAAAGGGAGTAGACCCATGACCGGCCCACTATCCGGCTTCAAAATTCTCGATCTGTCCGCCGTCCTGTCTGGTCCGCAGGCTACCGCCTGGCTATGTGACCAGGGCGCCGAAGTCATCAAGGTAGAAGCCTTCGACGGAGACGTCCTCCGTCACGTCCAGAACAGTGCGGATGGATTGACCACAGTTTTCGTGTCGAGCAATAGGGGGAAACAGGGGATTGCCATAGACCTCAAGACCGAAGCGGGAATCGACATAGTGAAGCGAATGGTCCCGGAGGTTGATGTGGTGGTGCAGAATTTCCGCCCCGGCGCGATAGAGCGGATGGGGCTGGACTACGACGCCCTGAAGACGATAAACCCCAAGCTCGTTTATTGCTCAATCTCGGGCTTCGGCACCAAGGGACCTTACATCAACAAACGTATCTATGACCCGATCATTCAGGGGCTTTCCGGTCTCAACGCGGTTCAGGGGGGGCCGGGGCGGCCACCCAGGATGATCAGAACCGTGATAGCCGACGTAGCGACAGCCTTGACCGCCGCACAGGCAATAACCGCGGCATTGTTGTCGCGAGAGCGCACCGGGCAAGGCCAGCATGTCACGGTTGCGATGATCGACGCCATGATTTCTTTGACTTGGGCGGGCATGATGACCGGCCACATGTTGCTCGACCAGGACAGCGTCAATCACAAAGCCCCTGACAGAGGAGACGATTTGATCTTCAAGACCTCAGACGGCTATATAACCGCGGCCGCGGTGTCAGAGAATGAGTGGCAGGGACTATGTCGCGCGCTGGATCGCAAGGAGTGGTTGAACCACGAACGCCTCAACACTCCAAAAGGCCGCACAAACAACACGGACGCTCTGTCCGAGCTGCTGTCGCCAATTCTGGAAACGAAGCCTTCCGGGCACTGGCTCGATCTGCTTGACCAGGAGGGCGTGCCCTGTGGGCCCGTGCTCAGTCCCGCGGACATACCGGACAATGAGCAAATCATTGCGAATGAACTTGTAGACGTTCTCGACCACCCCGGCATCGGCAGAATTCGCCAGTCACGCCCTGCAGCAAGGTTCTCCGGGACACCTGCTCATATTCAAGGTCCAGCGCCCAGAATCGGCGAGCATACCCGAACCATCCTGGATCAGTTCCATTTCTCGGATGCTGAAATCGACGACCTGTATGCTGAGGGCGTCGTGCGCTGATCCGGGCAATCAACCGCGCTAGGAATCGCTGGCGGATTTTATAAGCAGCTCGACCAACAACCTGATTGAGGTCTTCAAATTTTCGACCCTTTCCGGATCAAAGGGATCATACGAAAGCCGCTCAGCCATTAAAGTCGGGAACCCGCTGAAATAGAAACCGTTAAGGCCAATCAGCATGGCAATCGCCAGCACCGGGTCGAGGTTAGCCAACTTACGCGACGCCTTCTGATCCTCTACGGCATCAAACAGATTCTGCAGTGTTTTGCCAAACACGGGGCCTATAATCGTGAGGCTCTCCTGCGTGCCAGCCGCGGCTTCTCGCATGAACAACTTTGTCGACGTCGGACGCTCAACGCTGTATTGAACCATCGCCAGACCAATATCCGTGAGCATTTCTTCAAGCGGTAGTGATCCATCGAAATCTGCCGCGACCCGCATCGTCAGAGGTTTGAACACGTACCTCAAAGTCTCTTGATAAAGTACTTGCTTGTTTTTGAAATGGTAGAGCACCGCAGTGCCAAGTACATCCACGGGAGCGCCGATCGCGTCGAGCGTGGTTCCCTCGTAACCGTGTTCCGCAAACACCTGTTCAGCGGACTGCAGTATCTTGAGCTTGGTTCGCTCAGCCTTGGTGAGCCTGCCATCCTTGCGGCGTTTCGGCTGAGCAGCGTCCGCAATGTCCGCGTTCTCATCTACTTTGATTGTCCCCGCCCTCTTATTCCCGATACTTGCGGCTCCCAAAAAGTTCGCGGCGCAGTATATAGGATTCCATTTCGATTAACCGATCCATGATATGTAACCTGCCATTATGTCCCCGTGAAAACGGGTCTACGCTTCTCGACAAAGGCTAACGGGCCTTCGACGGCGTCACGCGTTTCTAATATACGTACTGCAACCTCATCTTCGACCCTGTTAGCTTCGTCGAAGGAGAGTCCACTGGTGCGCAGGACCACTTCTTTGCAGGCCTGAACGGCCAGGGGCGCATTATCAGCGACAAGCCTGCCTAGCGACATTGAGCGCTGGAGCAACTCTTCTGCTGGTACGATTTCGTTTACCAGACCAATCCGATGGGCTTCTTGCGCCGACATCGCTTCCCCGGTTAAAAGGATCTGCATTGCCTTGGCGTAGGGTATCTGACGCGCCAACCGGACCATCGAGCCACCTCCGGGAGCAATGCCACGCTTTACTTCGCTTAAGCCCAAAGTTGCGTGGGGTGCTGCGACCCGCAGGTCACAAGCGCCTACGACCTCAGTACCACCGGCGAGCGCGAGACCATTCACTGCGGCTATAACAGGCTTATACAATTCAAAACCGCGCAGTATCGCTGTCATTTGAATGGATCGGTCACGCAGCAAGGCTTCGTCCCAATCATCTTCCGGTCCACGCGAACGGGTAAACAGCGGCACCAATGAGCCCAGGTCCGCCCCGGCACAAAATGCTTTGTCGCCCGCACCGGTGAGTATCGCAACCCGCGCATCAGGGTCATCACGATAATCACCCCACGCTTCGGCCAGTTCCACCAGCATCTGCGGGTTCATCGCATTGTGTTTCTCAGGGCGATTCATCGTAATGGTCACGATGTTCTGGCTCTTCTCGTAGATTACTGTAGACATAAGAAGCTCACGCAGGCGAATATTATTGAATGCAAAATCAGTTTTGAGTATATAATCATATTTTACATCACGCACTACCCAGCCGAAGAACAAGAATGATTTCAATTCGAACGCCCTGGTACTACGGCTGGACCATCGTTGCGATCGCAATGGCCTATCTAGCCATCATCTATGGCATCGCGATCTATGGATTTACTTTCTGGGTGCCGCACTGGGAAGCCGACTTCGGGGCCGGTCGAGGCGAAATCATGCTCGTTTTCGTCGCTATCCAGGCCGGGATGGCCGTGTTTGCCGTTTTTGCCGGCCGCGCCGCCGACAGCCTGCCTATCCGCTGGTTGGTTTTCGCTGGGAGTGTGTGTTTCGCCTGCGGATTGGCATTGTCAGCTTATGCGCAGGCTCTGTGGCAGATCGGTCTGATTTTCTCGGTAACTATGGTGTGCGGCTTGTTAACGGCTGGATCTATCACGGCCCAGACCCTCACGGCCCGCTGGTTCGATCGAAATAGCGGCATGGCGCTTGGCATAGTGTCCACCGGCACATCGATCGGTGGTTTACTCATGCCGCTTCTCATGGTCTTTCTGCAATCCAGCGTCGGTTGGCGTGAGGCGAATCTCTGGCTGGCCGGTCTGGTGATCGTCGTCATAGCACCCGCGTCTCTGCTGATTTTCGACTCTCCCGCAAAGGCGGGGATCAAACCCACCGAACAGTCGCACCCGGCCACCCCGAATGTAAAAGTAGAAGATCATCAAGACTGGTCATTACGCAGTATCCTGATGACACGCGCGTTCTGGTCCATGGCGTTCTGTTTTACCGTCATCTCCACAATCTTCATCGCAATTCAGCAGAATCTGGCGCCACTGGCACAGGATAAGGGCATCAGCGCCATGGCGGTTTCTACCGCCGTCGCGGTCATGGCATTCGTCATGATCTGTGCCAAACTGGTGTTCGGTTATCTGGCCGACCGGGTGAATCTTCGATACCTCTACCTTTGCACCGTCGCCGCGCTCGCTGCGGTTCTGCTGATTCTGAATCTCAACGAGATTACCTATCCCCTGTTGCTTGTCGTTACCTGTCTGGCCGGAGTAGCTACGGGTAGCAGTATGCCGCTTTCGGCATCGATCATTCGAAGATCATTCGGCCCGCTGTCGTTTGGACGGGTGAAAGGTCTGATGTACACCATCATCAGCTTTTCGGCCATTGGACCCTGGGTTGCAGGTGTCATCTACGATGCGACCGGCGGCTACGAAACGGCGTGGTTGGTGCTTGGATTACTCCTTGTTCCAGCAATCTTCGCGTCGTCAGGACTTTCAGCGAAAGCAGCGGCCAGAAATCTAGACAAACAACCCGACGTAGCGTCCACCGCTAACAATCTCTAACGCATTTCAACGATTACTTTAACAACTGAGGGAGGACACAAAATGCAACAGTATCAGGGTCAACTTTTCGACGCCGACAACCACTACTACGAATCCCACGACGCATTCACGCGGCACGTACCAAAAAATATGCAGCCGCGTTGCGTGCAATGGGTGACCATGGAGGACGGCCGAAACTACCATTCAATTGCGGGCAAGATAGATCGTTTCACGAATCCAACATTCAATCCCATTTCCAAACCAGGTGTTTTGCGCGAGCTGTTTCGCGGCAACCCCAATGGCACGACCAGCGCAGAACTCATCCGCTCCTCACTGGAACCCATGCCGCCCGAATACATGGATCGCGAAGCGCGCATTTCGCGGCTGGACGAACAGGGCCTGGAAGCCGCATGGCTGTTTCCCACGCTGGCCATCTTGTACGAGGAACTACTGAAAAACGACGTCGACGCCCTTTCCACTCTCTACTCGGCATTCAATCAATGGCTCGATGAAGACTGGGGCTTCAACTATCAGAATCGATTGTTTGCTGCCCCTTACATTTCTCTGGCCGACGTTGACTGGGCCTGTACGGAGCTGGAAAAAGCCCTCGACAAGGACGCCCGGGTGCTGGTGATGCGCCCGAGCGCCGTCTATACGCGTGAGGGTCCACGCAACCCGGGTGCCAAAGAGTTCGACCCGTTCTGGTCGCGGGTGAACGAAGCCGGAATCACTGTAGTGGCCCACATTGGCGCCACGCGACACGACAGCAACGGCTACGACGTCAAGAACCAGGACGTGCTCAGCATGGGCCCCAGACCCAGCGTCACAAATTTCCATCGAGCGCGGAACATCAATGATTTTCTCGCAAGTCTGGTGTTCGACAGGCTGTTCGAGCGCTTTCCAAACCTTCGCATTGCGTCGGTGGAAAACGGATCGGAATTCCTGGGCGACTTACTAAATGCCTTCGCCCATAGCAAAGAACGCACACCCAGTTTTTATACCGACGATCCGGTGGACAGCTTCAAACAACACGTCTGGATAAATCCTTTCTGGGAGGACGACATCGGCGAAATCATTGACCACATGGGCGAAGACCGCGTCATCGTCGGTTCGGACTGGCCTCACATGGAAGGCCTCGGACATCCGAGGGACATTTTCCAGGAGATCGAGGACATTCCCCTGTCGGTGCAGGCAAAGATCCTGCACGACAATGCCGCATCCCTGAACCAGCGTATCGGAGACCAAGCATGAGTGAACCCCAACAGAATTATGAAGACATCCAATATGAAGTAGCCGAAGGCAGAGCCCGCATTACGCTATCGAGACCCCAGGCACACAACGCAATATCGCAACGGATGCTGGAGGAACTCGAACACGCGCTGTGGCAAGCCGACGATGATCAACGCGTGCATTGCGTCATTCTGCGCGGCGAGGGTCCATCTTTCTGTTCGGGCTACGACCTGGCCGCCATGCCAAGCCGCAAACCCGATTCGGGACTACGTACCGGCCGCAGCCATGACGACGACATCTGGTTGATCGAGCGCAACAATCGACGCATTCGCACACTTTGGGAGATGCATAAACCGTCCATCGCCCAGGTACACGGGGCCTGCCTAGCAGGCGGTACCGACATGGCGATGGCCTGCGACCTGGTCGTCGTTGCCGACGACACCCGCTTCGGCTTCCCCGCTGCACGGTCCATGGGTGCTCTGCCCAGCAATCTGTGGATGTATCACTGCGGTCCGCAATGGACCAAACGATTACAGCTCACGGGTGACGCGATCACCGGCGCAGATGCGGCCAAAATCGGTCTCGCGCTCAAGGCAGTTCCCGCAGACAAACTCGAGGACGAAGTCGAAGGGATTGCAGACCGTCTGACGCTCATCGACCCCGATCTGTTGGCGGCCAATAAGCGCATCACCAACCTTTCTCTGGAAATGATGGGCGCCCAGGTCTTACAACGACTCGCCGCCGAGAATGACGCACGTGCACATCGCGCACCGGCGGTGAAAACCTGGGCCAGCGACAGCCGCGAATACGGCGTGCGCGAGGCGCTCAAACGACGGGACGCACCCTTCGGCGAAGGCTTTGCCCACGTGGACGAACTTGACGGGAGGCTCCCCCGATGAACACGGATTCACCTGAGCCGGTTTTACTCGAAGAAACCCACGGAAATGCTCGCATCCTTAAGTTAAATCGCCCGGCGAAGAAGAATGCGTTATCCGGCGAACTCACCGGCGCGATCGTCAGCGCGATAGATAATGCAAATGAAGACGCCTCCATCAGGGTCATCGGGATCACCGGCGTCGGCGATACTTTCTGTGCCGGTGCGGACTTGAGCCCGACCAGGGGTCGCGACAGCGCTGCAGATACCATAGAGAGGGCCGTTCAAATGGTCACCGGCATCCGAGTACGGTGCCAAAAGCCTGTCATTGCCGGCATTAATGGCCTGGCCATCGGCGCTGGGTTGTCACTGGCCATGTGCTGCGACATGCGCATGGCCAGCAGCGATGCCACCTTTCACCCGGGTTATGCGCGCATCGGTACGTCGCCGGACTGTGGCCTGACCTGGAGCCTGCCGCAAGCCGTGGGGCATGAGCGAGCGATGAGGTTTCTTCTGGAAGTCGAGTTCATTGACGCTGAACAGGCACTCGCCATGGGCATGATCGGAGAGGTAACACCCGCAGATCTGTTTGCCGAGTCGTTCCTCGCCTATTGCCAGAAAATTGCCCAGGTCGCCCCTCTGGCCGCCACGCAAACCAAGTTGCAGGTAACACAGGTGGGATTGCCTGAGGACCTCGAAGCGCTGGTACGCAATGAGCTGCGCTTAACCGGCAAGGGACTGGCGAGCGATGATGGTAAAGAGGCAAGGCGAGCAATCTTCGAAAAGCGCAAACCTGTATTCACGAGCACATAACAAACCACCAGGTAACTCCCATGTCAGAAAACGCAAAGCGGGACACGCCCGAACAGCAGGAATTCAGAAGCTATTGCCGTGACTGGCTGGCGAGCAATGTTCCACCACCTCCGAACTTCAAACCGCTGCGAAACGGCGCTGAAGTGGCAACCCAGGAACATCTCGCCTACTACAGCGCATGGCAGAAGTCCGCCTACGATGCCGGACTCGTCGGCTGCGACTACCCCGTCGAGTACGGTGGTGGCGGCAGAACGCGCTGCCAGTCTGTTGCCAACCAGGAGATGTTGCGCGCCAAGACGCCAATTCTGCCGGGCGCCATCGGTCTTGGCATGGCGGCGCCGACGATCTTTTTTCATGGATCGGAAGCCCTCAAGCAACGCTTGTTGCCGAAATTGCTCTCCGGTGAAGAAGTATGGTGCCAGGGTTTCAGTGAACCCGGCGCCGGCTCCGACCTGGCCAGCGTGCAGACTTTTGCCGAACGCAAAGAAGACAACAAATGGGTGATCAACGGCCACAAAGTCTGGACCTCGACTGCGCAGTTCGCGACCTGGATGATCCTGCTTGCCCGCACTGACAAATCCGACAAGTACAACGGCCTCACTTACTTCGTCGTGCCAATCAAATCAGAGTTGGGCAAGTCGGTCACCGTCAGACCGCTTATCAAGATCACCGGCGAGACTGGATTCAACGAAGAGTTGTTCGATGACCTAGAAATAGACGATTCCTATCGGCTCGACGACGTCGGCAAGGGTTGGCAGGTCGCCATGACCACCCTCGCTCACGAACGCGGTGCTGGTCCCCTGACCACCCCAATGTCTGGAGGACAGGGTCTTCCTGAGGTTAGAGAAAGCAAAGATGCGTCCGAACCTAACGCATTTCCATTACTCAAACTCGCCCAAGGATGTGTACGCAATGGCAATCCAGCGATTGACGATCCGGTCATCCGCGACAAGGTCATGAATATGCTGATCCGCCAGATAGGTATCAAACAGCATCGCAGATTACGCGGTGTATCCGGTCTGGCAGATCGGGAACGTCTGGCGTTACAGGACAAGCTGCTGGGTACCGAATACCTACAGGATGCAGCAGCACTCGCGCTGGAGATAGAAGGGTCCGCTGGAACGCTATCTCACTTTGACACGTCAGCTCCAGACCGCGGCAGGTGGCCACTGGCTTATCTGAGCTCATTCGGCGGCACCATCGCGGCAGGCACCAGCGAAATCCAGAGGAACATTCTGGGTGAGCGCGTTCTGGGTCTGGATAAGAGCAAGTAGATCAGGAGAAAACACATCGTGACTGCAACAACACAAACGGCACAGCAGCCAAAAGACTTCGGCTTTGACGCTGACGCGCTTGCACTCAAAGACGTAGCGGAGAAATTCTTCCAGGACAATCTGCCAACGCAGAAACTGCATGCCCTGGTCGCCCACGACAGCAATCTGGAACATGGCACGGCGTCTAATTGGGACACCGACCTGTGGCAACAAATAGTGGACCTCGGATGGCTGATGGTGGGCGTACCCGAAAGGATTGGCGGCATGGGCATGTCCGCGGTCACCGTCGCCACGCTGGTGGAGCAGGCTGGACGAGCAGCCCTACCGGGCCCGCTTGTCCCCACACTGAATGCGTCCTACATCCTGCACGCCTGCGGCACAGACAATGCAGATGCCGCGTTGAGCCTGATCTGTGAGGGCAAAACCTTCAGCTATGCCGCCTGCAATCAATTCGGCTCGTGGGAACACGATGCCTCTGAGTTGGTGATCGAAGACGACAAATTAACTGGCGAAGTCCACTTCGTTCAGGATGCGCAGAAGGTCGACTACTTTCTCGTCAATGCAAAACTCCTTAACGCAAATCGGGGCGGTGAGACTACTCTGGTTGCGGTAGCCGCGAACGCAGAGGGTCTTTCGATAGAGCCGAACGCAATCATCGACCTCACCAGAGACCAGGCCCGTCTGCAGTTCGACCAGACACCCATCGATAAAGAACAAATTGTCAGCGCACCAGGGAAGGCGCTAAAGGCCCTACATCTGGCAACACCCGCGCTACTGGTAACAATCAGCGCGGACATGTGTGGTGCAGCGGAATGGCAGCTACAGACAACTGCGGAATACGCGCGTACCCGAAAGCAGTTCGATCGCAACCTAGGCTTTTTTCAAGCCGTCAAACACCCGCTAGCCGATTTTATGGTTGCCATCGATCTTGCACGTTCCCACCTCTACAACGCCGCCTGCGCAATCGACCACGAACCGGATACGGCCGAGCAATTTGCCCGCATGGCCAAGGCCGCCGCATCGGACGCGGCATCCTTCGGATCGGCTAAGTCGGTCCAACTCCATGGCGGCATCGGCTTTACCTGGGAATGCTTCGTGCATATCTATCTAAAGCGCCAGCTGCACAGTCAGACTCTCTTCGGCGATGCCACCTACCAACGAGCAAAATTAGCCGAGCTGATACTCAATCAGGACGGAGAAACAGCATGATGCACCCGGGCATCCAGGCACAACGCACACCAGACAAGCCCGCCTACATCATGGCAGATTCCGGTCGGATCGTGACATTCAGCGAGTTGAACGAAAAGTCCAACCAGGGTGCACAGCTGTTTCGTTCTCTGGGCCTGGAACCAGGCGACCATATCGCACTGTGTATGGAGAACAATGAACGCTATCTACAGATCTGCTGGGCCGCCCAACGCGCTGGCCTGTACTACACATGCATCAGTTCGCGGCTCACCTCGCCGGAAGTGGCCTACATCGTTGACAATTGCGACGCTAAAGTCTTCATAGGCTCTCAAGCAACGCTCGACCTGGCCGCAGACCTTGTTGAGTTGTGTCCGAAGCTCATCGCTCGCTATCTTGTGGGTGGTACAGCCATAGGCATGGACTGCTGGGAGGAGGCGACCGCAACCCAGCCCACGACATCCATCCCAGATGAGATAGAGGGAGGACTGATGCTTTACAGCTCGGGCACCACGGGTCGCCCCAAAGGCATCAAACGTCCATTGACAATGAAACCCTTCGGTAGCGACCCCGGTCTTGCTGCGGTCGTGAAGCTGTATCAGATCGACGAGACAACGATCTACCTTTCACCGGCACCGCTTTATCATGGTGCGCCTATCGGTTTCTCTATGACCGTAACGCGTCTCGGCGGTACCGTGGTTGTTATGGAGCACTTCGACGCAGAGCAGGCGTTGGAACTCATCGAGAAGTTCAAAGTGACTCATTCTCAGTGGGTGCCGACTATGTTTGTACGCATGCTGAAACTCCCTGAAAAGACACGGCAGCGTCATGACATGTCGAGCCTACGGTTTGCCGTGCATGCCGCCGCACCTTGTCCAGTTCCTGTTAAAGAGGAAATGATTAAATGGTGGGGACCCATCATCTACGAATACTACGGCGGCACCGAAGGCGTAGGTTTATGCAAGATCGACAGCCACGAGTGGCTCAACCACAAAGGCAGTGTGGGCAAGCCGGTGGGCTCCATTGTGCACATCCTGCATGAAGAGACCGAGGATGAACTTCCGCTCGGAGAGTTGGGCGCGATCTATTTTGAGAGCAAGGCGAGATTCGAGTACTACAAGGATCCCGAGAAAACCAAGGGAGTCAGGAGCAAACAAGGCTATGCAACGCTTGGTGATGTGGGTTATGTGGATGAAGAGGGGTATGTCTACCTCACCGATCGCAAAGCCTTCATGATCATATCCGGCGGGGTGAACATCTATCCCCAGGAAACCGAGAATTGCCTGATCACCCATCCACGTGTTACTGACGTCGCCGTGATCGGTGTGCCGAATGAGGATTTTGGCGAGGAGGTAAAGGCCATTGTAGAACCCCAAACCATGGCCGATGCCGGACCTGAACTCGCCGAGGAACTCATCGAATGGTGCAAGGAACGAATCAGCCACGTTAAGTGTCCGCGAACGGTGGATTTCATGGAAGAGCTGCCCCGCCACGCCACCGGGAAGCTTTATAAACGCCTACTCAAGGATAAGTACTGGGGAAATCACGAATCACGGATTGTCTAGACGGGCGGCCTCTCGAACGACGGAATCCAAGTGGATGAACGCCTAAAAAAGCATCAGGACAAAATATGATCAGCAAACTGCTTATTGCCAACCGCGGCGAAATTGCGATACGCATCATGCGAAGTGCTGCCAATCTAGATATTCGCACCGTTGCGATTTATTCGCAGGACGATGCTGATTCGCTGCATGCCTTTCGCGCTGACGAAGCTGTGTTGTTGGAGGGCGAAGGGGCAGCGGCATATTTGGACGCAATGCAGATTATTAACCTGGCCAAGGCCAACGATTGCACGGCCATTCATCCTGGCTACGGTTTTTTGAGTGAAAATGCAGAATTTGCCTCAGCTTGCACCAATGCCGGTTTAGTATTCATAGGTCCAACCTCGGATACGCTGGCGCTGTTTGGCGACAAGGCGCAAGCGCGTAAATTTGCCGCCAGCCAAGATATTCCGGTACTCACAGGCACGGCGGAGCCAACCAGTCTCGAGCAGGCGACGAAGTTTCTGCAGGACCTGGATGGCGGCAAGATGATATTGAAGGCGATCGCCGGGGGTGGCGGTCGTGGCGTGCGTATTGTCGAGAACGTCGAGCAATTGGCGTCTGCATTTTCGCAAAGTTCCCGCGAGGCCAAAGCCGCCTTTGCAAACGATGATCTTTACGTCGAAGAATATCTGTCGAACGCACGCCATATTGAAGTGCAGGTATTGGGCGATGAGCACGGCAGGCTTATTCATTTGGGTGAGCGTGATTGTTCACTGCAGAGAAGACATCAGAAAATCATAGAGATCGCGCCTGCGCCGGATTTGAATTCAGACCTTAGAGAAAAAATCATTGCGGCCGCTGTCAAGCTGGCTGCGGCTGCAGATTATCGCAGCGCCGGCACAGTAGAATTTTTGGTTGATACGAAGAATAATCAATTTGCGTTTATCGAGGCCAATGCTCGCTTGCAGGTAGAGCATACGATCACTGAAGAGATCTATGAGGTTGATCTGGTAGAGGCGCAACTTCGTATTGCCGACGGAGAGTCCATTGCTGAGCTCGGCCTGGATCAGCTTGCTGCGAAGGGTTTCGCGATCCAGTTGCGAATCAATATGGAGACGATGCAAGCAGACGGCACAACGCGGCCCAGTGGTGGCACAATTTCCGCGTTTAATCCACCCAGCGGGCCGGGCATACGGCTTGATACCTATGCCTATTCATCCTACTCGACGAACCCCAGGTTCGATTCGCTACTGGCAAAACTGATCGTGGTTCACAGGAAGCGGGATTTTCGCGGTGCCCTGGCCAACGCCTACCGCTCTCTCTGCGAATTTCAGATTGAAGGTGTTGCCAGCAATCTGTCATTTCTGCAGGCGATACTCGTTCATGAGAACGTCAAACAGGCTGATTTTTATACTCGCTTCATCGATGACAATGTCGCGACGCTGGTTGAGCAGAATGTGCACCAGCAACATTACGCGGCCGCAAACACTCCCCCCTCTGCCTCTAACAAGGTGACAGTCAAACAGGCGGGAGCGACGGTCGATAGCGATGATCCACTCGCCATCCTGGCGTATGGCCAACAACAGAAGGATTCGGGCGATGCTGAAGAAGAGACATTGGACGAATCGTGGATGCTATCCCCCATGCAGGGCACCATTGTGGAAGTGTTGGTCAGTGTCGGCGATGAAGTGAGGCAAGGTACGACGCTTGCGATCATGGACTCGATGAAAATGGAACACGAAATCAAGGCCGGTTATAGCGGAGTCGTAGATGAGATCAGTGTGAGCGCCGGGGATACCCTGTACGAACAACAGCCGTTGATGTCCTTGATTGCCAAAGAGATAGAGGCGGAAACGGATCAGGATAAGGAAGATGTCGACCTGGACCATATTCGGCCGGATTTACTTGAAGTAGTGACCCGTAGGGCCACAACATTGGATGACAGTCGGCACCATGCGGTTGCGCGCCGCAGGAAGACAGGGCAGCGAACGGCACGTGAAAATATAGCTGATTTGGTCGATGACGGATCGCTGGTCGAGTACGGTCAGCTGGTGCTGGCGGCGCAGCGACGCCGTCGTACGCGTGAAGAGTTAATCGAGAAAAGTCCCGCCGATGGCATGGTAACCGCGGTTGCGTCTATCAACGGGCATCTGTTTCCTGATCCAACGAATCGATGCGCTGTACTTTCGTATGACTACACCGTATTTGCGGGCACACAAGGCGCGCACAATCATATGAAGACAGATCGCATGATCAGCCTTGCCAAGGAAGGCCGCATGCCGATGGTGATATTCGCCGAAGGGGGTGGCGGACGACCTGGCGACACGGAAGGGGGTGGCGAAACGGCTACATTCTGCAACTTTCCGCAGCTCAGTGGTCTGGTGCCAATGGTGGGTATCACCAGCGGTCGTTGTTTCGCGGGAAATGCGTCTTTGCTCGGTTGCTGCGATGTCATCATCGCGACAGAAAACTCGAATATCGGCATGGGTGGTCCAGCGATGGTCGAAGGCGGTGGCCTCGGCAATTTTGCACCTGAGGAGATTGGCCCCATGTCAGTTCAGGTGCCAAACGGTACCGTGGATATTGCGGTGAAGGATGAGCAGGCTGCGGTTGAAGTGGCCAAACAATACCTGTCCTACTTTCAGGGCGTGGTGAATAACTGGCAGGCCCCCGACCAGCGGCTCATGCGTCGCATCGTGCCGGAGAATCGGTTGCGGGTTTATGATATTCGCAGCGTCATCGACACCATTGCCGATGAGGGTTCTGTTCTGGAGCTAAGGCGCGGATTTGGTGTTGGTAGCATCACCTCATTGATTCGTATCGAAGGCAGGCCGCTTGGTGTGTATGCCAACAACCCGGCGCATCTGGGTGGTGCGATAGACTCCGACGGTGCGGATAAGGCCTCGAGATTTCTGCAACTGTGCGACGCATTTGATATCCCGGTACTCTTCCTGTGCGACACGCCCGGCATGATGGTCGGCCCTGAGGTAGAAAAAACGGCTCTGGTGCGACATTCGAGTCGGCTTTTCCTTACCGCTGCTAACATGTCAGTACCCATATTCACCGTTGTGATTCGCAAGGCCTACGGCCTGGGTGCGATCGCCATGGCCGGTGGTTCGTTCAAGAATCCACTCTTCACGATATCCTGGCCAACCGGCGAATATGGCGGCATGGGTCTCGAGGGCAGTATCAAACTGGGTTATCGCGCGGAGCTTGCCGCAATCGATGACCCGCAAGAACGCAAACGCGTATACGAAGAGAAAGTGGCGCAAGCTTACGAAAGAGGTAAGGCGCTTCATTCCGCAACGCTATTTGGGATTGATGACACCATAGATCCGGCCGATTCCCGATTCTGGGTTTCAAATCTGCTGAAATCAGTGCGAAGGGATACGCAACAATCAGGCAAAAAAAGCGCATTCATTGATGCCTGGTAGTTTTTGGTGGCATCCGGTGCACACAGAAATTTTCAGGCGAACTCTTACAGCGAACTTTTACGGCAAAGAGAGGAGCAACTTCAAAAATGTCAGACGTCCAGGCAGTTGATGATCTAATGGGGGAACTCGATTTTTCCCCGGCAAAACTTAAGTCCAAATATCTTGAGGAACGAGACAAACGAATCAGGACAGATGGCAATGACCAATACATCGAGGTCACCGCCGAATTTTCACATTATGTTGATGACCCCTACGCGCAAGCAACTGAGCGGGAACCGCTGTTCGATGAAGTCGAAGTGGCCGTCATTGGTGGCGGTTTTGGTGGCCTGTTAGCGGGCGCGCGGTTGCGCGAATCCGGATTCGAAGATATTCGCGTCATCGAAAAAGCATCGGACTTTGGAGGCACCTGGTATTGGAATCGCTATCCTGGTGCCATGTGCGACGTAGAGGGGTACTGCTACCTCCCTCTGCTTGAAGAATTGGACTACATGCCGAAGCACAAGTATTCCTTCGCACCCGAGATTTTTGAGCACAGTAAAAGAATCGCGCGACACTATAACTTGTACAAGAACGCCTGCATGCAGACTTGCGTCGAAGAACTCAAGTGGGATGAGTCGATAGAACGCTGGATCATCAAGACGGATCGCGGCGATGCAATGAAAGCCAAATACGTTGCGATGGCCAATGGTCCATTGAACAGGCCCAAACTACCCGGCATCCCGGGTATCAATGAATTCAAAGGCTTCACTTTCCACACCAGCCGTTGGGACTATGCATATACGGGGGGTGATTCATCTGGCGAACTGACAGGGCTGAACGACAAACGGGTCGGCATTATTGGCACTGGCGCCACTGCAATCCAGTGCATACCACATCTCGGCGAAGCAGCGGAGCAGCTGTTTGTGTTCCAGCGAACACCATCGTCAATTGATGTGCGCAACAATGCCGAGACTGACCAGCGATGGGCTGATTCACTGAAGCCAGGCTGGCAGAAAGAACGTATGGAAAACTTCAATGCGCTGGTCTCCGGTGAAGATCGGGACGTGGACATGGTTTCAGATGGCTGGACCGAAATCATCCGAACGCTGACCGGGATAGTGGCCAAACAAGCCAGTAAGAGTTTAGGACGCAGGCTGACGAAGGCAGAAAGGGCTCGTTTGATGGAGCTGTCTGACTACAAGAAGATGAATCAAATCAGAGATCGGGCAGAAGAGATTGTTAACGATCCCGAAACAGCCGAAGCATTAAAACCCTGGTACCGCCAATTTTGCAAACGGCCCTGTTTCCACGATGAATATTTGCAGACCTACAATCGTGACAATGTCACGTTGGTGGACACCCAGGGAAAAGGCGTTGAACGGCTGACTGAAAAAGGCGTGGTTGTCGACGGCAAAGAATATGAACTTGATTGCCTCATTTTTGCCACCGGTTTCGAGGTCGCTACTTCTTACACCAGGCGAGCAGGCTACGACATCATAGGTAAGCAAGGTAAAACCTTGAGCGATCACTGGGATAATGGGCTTCGCACCTTGCATGGGCTGCATAGCAACGGTTTCCCCAACTGTTTCTTTCTAGGATTTACACAAGGTGGCCAGACGGTCAATGCACCTCATGCACTCGACGAACAGGCGAAACACCTTGCTTATATTCTTGATGAGGCCAGGACTCGCGGTGCATCGACCATTGAAGTAAACGCAGAAGCGGAACAGCAATATGTCGATGAAATACACCGTCTCGCCAGTTTGGGACGCCGATTTTATAGTGAATGCACGCCGGGCTATTACAACGGCGAAGGCACGTCCGGTAACAAGGGTGGTTTCTTCTCGAATATGTACGGTGGCGGCCCAACCCGCTTCTTTCAATTGCTTGAGAGCTGGAGATCAGATGGTGACCTCCGTGGTCTTAAGCTCAAATAGATGATCTTGAGAATGGTTAAGGGTAGCGCGTCTACTCTTCCTTCTATGCCGGCCCTTCAAACGACGGACCTGCGAAACGGCTCCTGCGATTCCTGCCCGGTTTCGGCACCGCCGACCTGGGCCCCGCAGTGGCGCCGCCATCGACGACCAGCGTGTGGCCGGTGATGAACTCCGCTGCGTCACTCGCCAGAAACAGCGCCGCATTGGCTATGTCTCGCGGCTGCCCCACATGTGGATAAGGTTGTGCCCGCTCGAGTCCTGATTCGACTTCTTCTTTATTGCTGCCGGCGATACCAAACAGAATCGGTGTCGAAATGCCGCCGGGCGCGATGCAATTCACTCGAATGCTGTCGCGGGCGAATTCGAGCGCCGCGCAGCGCGTAAGGTGTGCAACCGCGGCTTTCGCCGCACAGTAAGAGAACAAACCAGTAGAACCTTCGAGGCCACCGATGGACGACGTCGAAATGATCGAGCCACCTCCGGCCGCGCGCATCGGCGCGGCGGCGTGTTTCATGCCAAGAAATACGCCACGCAGGCATACCGCTTGAGTACGATCCCACTCCTCAACCGATATGTCCTCAAGCGGGCCTATCGCGCCACCAATCCCGGCGTTGTTAAACAGGACATCCAGGCGCCCGAATGTGTCTGTGGCGCGTGCGATGAGCGCTTCAATATCCGCCTCGGCAGACACATCGGTGTGCTGAAACACCGCTTCGTTGCCGCTCTCGGATGCGAGCTTCGCAACCTCTTCGCCATCGGCGTCGTTAAGGTCCGCTACCACGACGTTTGCGCCTGCCTGCGCAAACAGCAGCGACGCCGCGCGCCCCATGCCGCTCGCGCCGCCCGTGATGATCGCAACCATACCGTTCAAATCATACATTGTGCTTTCCCGTTAATTCAGATTGTGGTCGTCTCGATATTGCGACCAACGCGCAAACGACTCGTTGATCGCCCTGGCACGCTTGTCGACGACCGGTTTCAAGCCAGGGTGACTGAAAATGTAGGCATCGTTCGCCAGTACCGCCGCCAGCACCATATCGCCGACATCAGACGGATCCAGCATGTCCATCATGACGCTTTCCCCTATGTCAGTCTTGCCCATGCCAAGGCGTGAGGTATCTTTTTCCAGCTGAAGATTCGACGGGCGATTGCGCCCCGAATCCGAGACATTGGTGATCACACCGCCGGGGCAAAGTACTGACGTGCCGATATCGAAGCGCGCCAGATCTGTGCGCATTACCTCAGAAAGACCAACTACGGCATACTTGCTGGTGGTATATACACTGCCGCCGGGAATGGGCATCTGCCCCGCCATTGAAGCCGTATTCACAAAATGACCGCCCTCACCATGGGCCTTGATGCGGTCAACGAACGTCTTTACACCGTTGATGACACCATCCACGTTAACGCCCATTACCCAATCCCAGTCCTTATAATCCATCTTGTCGACACGACCCGCCACGGCAACGCCTGCGTTGTTGCACACCACATGAACCTTGCCGAAAGCATCTTCGGTCTGCTGGGCCGCTCGCTCCATGGCGTCGCGATCGGTCACGTCGACCTGCAGATAGATCATTTCGGCGCCAGAGGGTTCGAACTCCTCCTTCACTCGATCGATTGCAGCCTGCTCGATGTCCGCAACCGCAACCTTCATGCCCGCGGCTGCAAACGACTGCACCATGCCAAGACCGATTCCGCTCGCCCCACCGGTGACGAACGCCACCTTCCCTTTAACATCTTTCATCATGTACCTCTGAATCCGAGCCAGTCTCAGTCCTTGTGATAGAACGCTTCCCGATCAATGGCTGCGTGCACAACTGGGATATCCTCATCCGCCAGGGGCGCCATGCGTTCTTTGCGCGCGAGCGCGGCCTCGATATAAGGCGCAAGCTCAGCCGCCTTGTTGGCTTCCCGTTCTTCACGGCCCGCGACAAATTCCGGCATCACCTCACGTGCGAACAACTCCAGGCTCTCACATATGTGATCGTGACGGTTCTTTCCACCCTGCTGCAGAAAGATGACCTGATCCACGCCCCCGTCCTGGAACTCGCGGAGAAAAGCTGAGAACTCCTCGGGAGTGCCTATACCGGGTGCTGGGATAGTCGGCAGGTCGCGGTCCTTGAGCGCCTCATACTCTTCCCACAGCGCGGTACGACCTGGCTTGATGTCGCTGGCAGCCATCGCGTTAATCGCATAGCGGAAGAAAGCAAACCCGTCTTCGCCGCGGCGCTGCCCCTCCTCGGCGTCCTCGTGCAGCGAAAAACCGGCCACCATCGCCAGGTTGGCATTTACCGTGTGCCCGAGCGGCACACACTCGTCCGACTTGATGATGTCGTAGTAGGTTTTCGCCCAGCTCCTGGCGGCTTCAGGATCAACGAACGTGAAAGCCAGCGCACCGAGACCATTGCGCGCTGCCACCTCGAGGGTCTTGCGGTTGGTACAAGCCAACCACATCGGTGGATGCGGTTTCTGTAAAGGCTTCGGCAACACATTACGGCACGGCATACTAAAACCTTCACCTTCGTAACCAGGATACGGGTCCATCACCATCATGTTGGCGATCTGCTCACCTGCTTCCAGCGCCAGGTCATGTTTTTCTTTCGCCTTGATGCCAAAACCGTGTAGCTCCAGGCGTGACGCACCCTCCCCAATGCCGAATTCCACTCGTCCATTAGAGACCAGATCCAGCATGGCCACCGATTCGGCCGTACGCGCGGGATGGTTGTATTTGGGGATGACGTGGCGGATACCGAAGCCGACCCGGATGTTCTCGGTTTTTGCAGCCAGTGCGGTGAGGAATACATCCGACGCCGAACAATGAGAATATTCATCCAGAAAATGATGCTCCACCGCCCAGGCATGATCGATGCCCAAACGATCAGCCAGTTGCACCTGTTCGACGGCTTCCTGAATCAGTCGATGCTCAGCGCCCTCATCCCACGGTTTGGGTAGCTGCAGTTCGTAGAAAACTCCGAAACGCATATCTTTCTCCTTTCTTTCTCCAGTGTCAGCAGACACACATTGAATCAGGTGGACTGGCTGGCCTTGCCTGGAATTTCAATTCCAAGCAAACGAGCCGCATTCTCACCCAGTATTTTTGCTCGATGCTCGTCACTCAATCGCCCCATCTGACGCTCTATCGCTTCCGGTGAATGCGGCCATGAACCTTCAGGGTGGGGGTAGTCGCTGGCCCAGCAGAAGTTGTCGATCAGGTCGAACTCCGCCGCGAGCGCCACTCCGGATCGATCTTCGCCGAACGTCGCAAAGCCCTGCCGACGAAAGTAAGTACTTGGCAGTTCCGGGAGCTTGGGTTTGGCCCACATATGGTGTTTGCGGTAGGCCTCATCCATGGCTTCGAGGCTCCAGGACACCCAGCCGATGCCCGACTCGACGACGGCGAAGCGGAGTTTCGGGTGACGTTCACAAATGCCCGATGCGCACAGCAACACCAGCGGCTCAACATTGGTTACACAGCAATGCGCAACATAGTTGGCCACCGCGCCCCCCGGGCCTCGCGCTGTGGCCGGTACGCGGCCTGTACTGACATGGAAGGTAACGGGCATGTTGGTATCTTCCAAAGCAGACCAGATCGAGTCGAATTCCGGCAGATTATAATTTCGTTCTTTGGGCGGCTGCGGTCCGTAGACCGGCTTGTTTGGTAGGCACACACCGCGGAAACCGAGTTTCGCAACACGCTCGATTTCGGCGACTGCTGCCGGCACATCCGCAGTAGTAATGAACGCCATGGGAAACTGGCAATCCCAGTGATCCGCGTACCAGTCCCTGGCCCAGTTGTTCCAACCCTCGCAGAAACGCATGGCCAGCGCTGGGTCGTCGTTGGCAACCTGCGCAGCAAGGAATGCGGCACCCGGAAAAATTATTTCTGCGTCCACACCATCGCGAGCGTTGTCTTCAACCCGTTTGTCGGGAAAGCGGCCGGAGAGAAATCGTTGCAGATCTTCACCAGCCATTTGTGAGCGATCGAGCAAAAGCGAGGACAAGGAAAGCTCTTGTTCCTTCGGCTCACGTACGCCTTCCGTACGTTCCAAATCCATCTCTTTATCGCGGCGGGCACGGCGCGGCTGCAACTGGTCTCGCACCTCGTCCGCGACATAGCCGTCCATCCAATCCTTCGGTTCAATCGCATGGCAGTCGGCGGAGATCACGTACAGCTTGTTCTGGTCATCGGGCCGCACCGTGCGCGGCCAACCCTCGTGGCCCGGTGTTTCAGTACGCCAGGCTTGAGCTGCCAACAGTTCCGCTTCCTGATCAGATTGTGCCGTCATATGCCTTCCTCCTGGTTAATCCGACGCTTCGCTCGAGTCAGGTATTACGATGCTGGACTCGATCCATGCATCGATCTCCGCATCGGCAAGGCCTAACCATTCTTTCAGTACGGGCTGATTGTGCTCACCGCGATGCGCAGCCGGGCCGCGCACGCCACTACTCGCCTCGGAGAAGCGATAGGGTGAGTTCGCTACCGGGCGACTGCCGCCAGCACGATCGTCAATCTGCACGATCATCCCTCGGTGCTTGAGCGTAGCTTGCTCTTCGAGATGCTGAGGATCACGCACCTGTCCCCAGGGTAAATCGACGGTGTCCATCAACTCGGCAAATAGCGCCTCGGTCTCGCACTGCTGCAGCCGCTGCTCAATGGCTTCATTGCGCAACGCAATCTTCGTTTCGAGATCGGCACCGTCAGGCGTAGGATCAGCTAGGCCGGCGCGACGGTTCAGCCTTTTGAACAAAAGTTTCATGTCGGTGGCCATGAACACCGGCCCAAAGGGCAGATCAAAGATAGGGCACACCGGAATCGTATCGGGCGCATTCTCCATCTCGAAGTGCGCACGATCGTCGGTGGCAAACGTGGCATCCATCATGGACAAGTCTATATGCTGGCCTATGCCAGCTTGATTGCGCATATTGAGTGCAGCCAACACCGCTATTACGCCGTGCAGGGACGCATTGGTGTCCGCAACCGACAGCGGCAGATCGCCCGGGGGCGTACCATTACGCTGAGCCATTCTGTGCATCAAACCAACCTCGGCGTGCACCACTGGCGCATAGGACGGGCGATGCGATTCGGGGCTGTCATGACCGAATCCAGAGATCGACAACATGATGAGTTTTGGATTCACCGCGCTCAGCGTATCAAAGTCGATCCCAAGCCTGCGCATTACGCCGGGGCGATAGTTTTCCAGCACGATGTCCGCCACTGCGGCCAGGCCTTTCACCAGTTCCACCGCTTCAGGCTCACTCAGATCGAGACAGATATTGCGTTTACCGGCGTTCTGCTGATTGAACATTCCGGAAATGCCCCGGACGGTCTTGCCATGAATGCGCGTGTCGTCACCCCCGGGCGGTTCGACTTTAACGACGTCCGCGCCAAGATCTGCAAGCAGTCGCCCGGCAAAGGGCCCGGCCACGACACGCGCGAAATCCAGAACTTTTATGCCTTCCAACGGATATTGCATCGTTTCAGCTCTCCCGGAAGTTAACCCGGTGTGAACACGGGCAGCGACACGTCACTGTCATCTATCGGCTCAAATCCAACCTGTACGGCCATGCCGACTGCAACTTCCACTGGATCACACCCGACAATATTGCTGATCATTCGAGGCCCCTCTTCTAACTCCACCACGGCAATGGCCATCGGACATTGATCGGTGAACACCGGGTGGGGCGGCCGGTGGGAAATCGTGAAACTGTAGACCGTCCCTCGGCCTGAAACCTTGCGCCAATCAAGGGCTGAAGACCCACATTCAGGACAATGGGCCCGTGGCGGGAATGGCCGTTGGCCGCATTCTTCGCAGCGCTGTACGACCAACTCTTCCCTGCGGGCGGCATCCCAATACGGTTGGGTCAACTCAGAGCTGGGCGGAATCAGTCGCACACTCATCGCTGCGCCCCAAACACCAGACCGGTCTGTTCGGCAATGATGCCGCCATTGCCGTGGGCATACGCCAGTTCGAGGCCCGCTACCTGGCGCTCGCCGCCGCGCCCTTGAATCTGCCGTATCGCTTCGGTGACGTGACTCATGCCACCCGCCATGCCGGGTTGTCCGAAGGAGAGTTGACCACCGTGGCTGTTCAAGGGGAAATCGCCGGCGAAGGTGAGATCATGCGCCTCCACGAACGCGCCCGCCTCGCCCCGCGGACAGAACCCGGCCTCTTCCAGCGTCAGAAGCACCATGATGGTGTAACAGTCATACAACGACGCAAGGCCAATGTCGGCAGGCTGCACACCCGCCTGCTCAAAGGCAGATCGAGCCGCAATACCAATTCCCGTAGTATCCAGGCCCGGCGCCTGGGCAAATGAAGAATGGGTTACTGATTCGCCCGCGCCCAATAACCAGGCAGGGGGTTGCTGCGCATCGGCGACTCGATCGGCGGCCGTTACCAGCACCGCCGCAGCTCCTGCCGATGGCATGACAATTTCGAGCATGTGCAACGGCTCACAGATGACCTCGGACGCCAGCACATCCTCTATGGACAGTGGCTGGTCGTGAAATATAGCCGTCGGATTGGCGTTGGCGTTCTTGCGCTGGTCCACCGCCACCTTAGCCCTTTGCGTATCCGTTAGCCCGAATTCGTGGGTATATCGAGTCGCAATCATCGCGTAACCGACATTCGCGCCCAACATGCCGTAGGGCATATCGAACTCTGCGGCTGGCGATTGATCTCTTTTCGGTGTGATTGAACGCGGCGTCGTGGGTGCAGCCGCTTTAGGACCATCTGAGCGCGGCTTTCTCTGACGGCGCCGCGTGCCCGTCAAGCAAAGACACGTGGTGCACATACCGGCTTGGATCGCAGCCGCGGCCCGCCAGATCATACCGGCGCCGGTGGCACCACCCAGATCCACAAGCTCTGCAAATGTGGGCTTGAGACCCAGAAATTCGGCGACGGTCGCCGGGACGAAGCCCGGCAAACCGCCAATGGGATGTACGACGAGGCCGTCTATCTGTGAACGTTCAATGCCGGCGTCAGCCATGGCCTCGTTGGCAACGTCGCTCAAAAGATCCAGGATAGTGGCATTACCCGTATAGCGCTGCGGCGCCAGTTCCCCGACCCCTACCGCCGCGGCGACTCCTCTAAGCGACATCAGAGTGCATCACCAAGTGCTTGATAATTCGACGGAATATCGACGTTCCAGAATCGTGCGGCGTTCAACCCCAGCACCTTCGAACGCTGCTCATCGCTCAGAGCACCCATGGTGCGCTCAATCGCGGCAGCCGAATGTGGCCATGTGCCTTCGTGATGCGGGTAATCATTGGCCCACATGAAATTGTCGATCAAATCGTGGGCAACACCTAGATCAAGTCCCGACCGGTCTTCGCCAAAGGACGCAAAAGCCTGCCGCCGGTAGTAGTAGCTCGGCGGTTCCTTGAGATCCGGAGACACCCACATACGGTGCTTGTAATAGCCCTCATCCATCGCTTCCAGCAACCATGACACCCACCCGATACCGGCTTCGATGGTGGCAAATCGCAGTTTCGGGTGTCGCTCCAGAACGCCCGACGCGCACAGATTGGCGACCGGCTCCTGGCTCGCGGCGCAGCAATGTACCGCGTAGTTGATGATGGCGCCCCCCGGGCCTGAAGCAGCCCGTGGGTCGCGGCCGGTTGAAACATGAATCGTCAACGGCAGGTCGACGTCTTCGATCGCCGACCACAGCGGCTCGAATTCCGCCTGATTGTAGTTGCGCTGATCTATGCCGGTGGGCCCGTACTCCGGCTTCACCGGGATGGTGATCCCCTTGAATCCCAGCTTCGCCACACGCTGTACTTCCTCGACCGCCGCGGCCACATCCAGCGTGGGTACCTGGGCCATGGGCAGGATCCGATCCTGATGCGCGCCGAAATCTTCGTGCGCCCAGTCGTTCCAGGCCTGACACATGGCCATGGAAAATCCCGGATCGTTCGTGCCAAAGGCGTGTATGCCTTTGTTACCAAAGACAACCTCGACGTCGATACCGTCGCGATCCATGTCCGCGATGCGCTCGTCGACCGAGCGCCCCGTCTTGTTGCGCTCGATGTCCTCCGGACCCCAATCGGTGGTGTCCGTCTTGATCTTCCAGGGGCGATTGCCCTCGGTAATAATGAACGCCTGTCCGTCCTTGATCTCCAGATGCGGCAAGCGCTTACGATACTCGGGCGCAATGCGCGATTTAACCCAATCCTTCGGCTCATTGGCGTGGCAATCCGCCGACACCATGAAATATTTGTTCGCGGCACCCGGGTGTGCGCTGCGCGCCCAGTCTTGTGCACCGGGCGTCTCCAGACGCTTGGCCATGGTGGTTTCAACTGATGGCATAAGCTTCTCCTAAATATCTCAAAAGTTATTCGTCTGAGTCCGAATCACGGTAGCTGTTTCCGAAGGTTTCTTCACGCCACTTGAGCGCGGCTTTCAGACCGTCTCGTTCAGCTCTTTTCATGAACTCGTCGCCGCCCTCTCCGTCTTCGCCCGAAGAGGAGTACAGTCCCTGGTCCCGGAAACCGGACAGCGCCAACAGATCGACACTGGTGGCGATACCCGTCTTGAAGCCCATCACCTCGAACTGCCGATTGATGCTGCGTTTGGTCATCATGATCAGATCGGTAGGCGTCAACGCGATCAGCTGCGCTAATTCTTCGGTGCGCGCTTCCAACTTGTCCTCAGGCACGGATTCGGACGCCCACTGACACTGAACCGCCTCGATGCCAGTCATGGGCTCACTGGTGAACATGTAATATTTGGCCTTCGTCATGCCAACCAGCCATGGAATGTATTGCAGGTTACCCGGGGACCAATTGCGTCCCACCGGCCAGCCGATCTTGGCATCGTCCGCAACAATCCGCAGGTCACAAAAGCCGGCCAGTTCGGAGCCGCCAGCAAGACAGTGGCCCTGTATTTGAGCGATAACAGGCTTCTGCAGATCGAACAGGGTCATGTACACGCGGGCGTGCTCAAGATCGTAGGATTGCCACAACCGATCCCGTTTCGGATTGATGTATCCGCCTGGCGGCATGTTGCGTTGCCGCTCACCCTTCTTGACCGGCGTGATGTCGTAACCCGCGCAGAAGCTCGGCCCCTGACCCTTGATAATGATCACGCGAATAGAGTCATCGAGTTCCAACAACTTGGCTGCCATCTCGATCTGCAGCAGACGTTCATAGCCCAGCGGGTTCCGCTTCTCCGGCGAATTCAGCACGATTCTGCCGATCGGCGCATCCCGTTCAATCTCGATGAGGTCAAACTCGGGCATTTCGACATTTTCCCGCCGGTATGGCGGCGACCATTTAACCATGCGCGGCGGATCTTGCTTGTTATCGGACGACGAACTCATCGCTTCATCTCCTTGCTGGGTTGTTAACTGGTGGGGTCTACATTGAGTCTCGCTACCTCTGCCATCAGGCGCAGCGCCTCTTCGTTGCCGCTTACCGTGAGCCCGGAAATACCGCTGTCTTCCCAGTCTCTGAAGCGCTTTTGAATGCGCATTCTATCGCCTACCAGCGCACCCTGATCAACAAATTCATCGGGCACGGCTTCAATCGCCTCGCGCTTCTGCTTGGCAAGAAATAATTCCTGGATGCGCTCTGCCGCATCGCCAAATCCACGGCGGATCATCATTTCCTTGTGAAAATTCTTCGTTTTGTGCCCCATGCCGCCGACGTACAGCGCGATGTTCGGCTTCAGGCGATCGAGGGCTGACTGAACGTCTTCTGTCACTACAACCGCTGCACCCCCCTGAGCTTCGAATTGACTCCTATCCTTGCCCGCTTTTTCAAGGCCTTGTTCAATCCAAGGTTCATAGATCTTGTAGGTCTCCGGCACCAGTCCCAGCGGCAGCCAGCCATCAGCGATCTCAGCGGTCAGCTTCACTGTTGACTCCATGCCGGTGCCAAGCCAGATGGGAATATCCGGATTCATGTGCAGTATCGACTTGAGCGGCTTGCCCACGCCCATAGCACCCTCGCCGGTAAACGGTAGCGAGATTTCCTTGCCGTCATGCACTACCGGCTCTTCACGGGCGAGAATTTTCTTCATGATCAGGACGTAGTCTTTGAGCCGGTAGTAAGGCCGGCCCCAGGGCTGTCCGTACCAGCCTTCAACGATCTGCGGACCAGACACCCCAATACCGCAGATCACGCGATTGCCGCCTGCTAATGCATCTACGGTCGCTATCGTCATCGCGGCGTTTGCAGGAGTTCGCCCAGCCAACTGAATGACACCTGTACCCAGCTTGATGCGCTCGGTTTTTGCGGCAAGAAATGCAAGGGGTGTCAGCGCATCTGATCCGTAAGCCTCCGCTGTCCAAACGCTGTCGTATCCCAGACGTTCGGCCAGCTGAACTTTCTCCACCGGCAGCCTCATTTCGCCACCGGAATACCCAATACTTAATCCAAGTTTCACGCAATCCCCCTTGTGCCCCCAAGCAGAACTAGTATCATAGTTATCGTTCGACTCGAAGTAAACAGGAACCCGCCGTATGGCTGCTAAGGAACTCAACGAACGGGCCGCCACCCGCGTCGCCCGCAACATCGTCAGCGATATTCAGGCGCGATCTTTAGAACCTGGATCAAAACTAGAACCAGAACACGTCATGGTGGAGCAACAAGGCGCGGCACGAGCAACTGTGCGCGAGGCTTTGCGCTACCTTGAATTCCAGGGCGCGCTGCGCATTAAGGCCGGTCCGGGTGGAGGGCCGATCGTAAATATGCCGGGATTGAACCACCTGACGAGCGCACTCTCGCTGCAGCTGCAGTTTGCCAATGCAACCTTTCGCTCGATTCTCGATGCCCGCAAATCCGTTTATCCGATATTGGCGGCCGAAGCCGCGCACAACGCCACGCCCGACGATATCGAATCGCTCCACGATTCTCTGGCCCAATTGCGCTCCGTATTGGGCGACTCACAGGCATCGACACAAGAGGCCCGCCATTTCTACGAGCTCGTGGCATCAGCTTCAAAGAACCTTGTGATGAGCTTTCTCGTCAACGCATTGCACCGCATGAGCGAACATTCAACTGTCGAATTCGACGCAGGCCATTGGAAAGCGCACCTTCGACAATCTGCAAAGGTGCTGCAGGCCATCGAACAGAGAGATGCAGATGCGGCACGGGAAATCTCTACCCAGACCCACGAGAGCGCCATTGCTTTCTGGGAAAAACACTTCCCCGATATTCTGAGCGAACCGATATCATGGGTAACAACCGAATGAACATAGCACTAAACAACAGGAGCCTTGCATGCAAGCCGTTGACGTAAACTCTGTACCGCTCGACGAAATCGACGTCAGCCGCCCGGAACTTTTTCAACAGGATACATGGCAACCCTGGTTCGCACGCCTGCGCAAAGAAGCGCCGGTACACTACCGTGCTGACAGCGTGAATGGTCCTTTCTGGTCCGTTTCCACCCACGACCTGATCAAGGAAGTTGACTCAAACAATACGGTTTTCTCTTCATCCTCCGAATTCGGCGGCATCGCCATTGTCGACCCGCCCGTTGTCGAGGGCCAGATTCAGGGCCAGAGCTTTATCACCCTGGACGAACCTCAGCACATGCCGCAAAGAATGGCTGTCGCCCCTACCGTGGCACCCACGAACCTCGTGGAGTTGGAGCCAATAATTCGCGAACGTGCCATCGACATTCTGGAGAACCTGCCGATCGGCAAAACATTCAACTGGGTGCAGGAAGTCTCCATTGAACTGACCGCAAGAATGCTCGCGACGCTGTTCGACTTTCCTTACGAAGAGCGTCGCAAGCTGGTCTATTGGTCTGACCTTGCCACTGCCTTGCCTGAAGTGACAGGAGATCACAGCATCGATCTGAAGCAACGCTACGAGGAGCTGATGAAGGCGGCCGGCGCGTTCTACGAGCTATGGATGGCAAAAGCCGGCCAACCGCCGAAATTCGACCTGATATCAATGCTGCAACACAACGAAACGACCGCGCGTATGAACGAAAACCCTGACCAGTTCCTGGGCAACATTCTGCTTTTGATCGTCGGCGGCAACGACACCACCCGCAACAGTATCAGCGGCGGCGTGATGGC
>Ga0315336_1001863_pt1 | contig 36276 bp, 33 predicted proteins | sample ASW5metaG_FD_204512 | JGI IMG/M metagenome (GOLD analysis project Ga0315336, IMG submission 204512) | Ammonia-oxidizing marine archaeal communities from Monterey Bay, California, United States - ASW #5 | ecosystem: Environmental > Aquatic > Marine > Intertidal zone | place: USA: California... | reverse complement strand
GACCTTTCTCTTGATCTGCCTCTGGACCTTTCTCTTGATCTGCCTCTGGACCTAGACCTTGGCCTAGACCTTGGCCTAGACCCGGATCTGCCTCTAGACCTGGACCTGCTCCCTCTTGCTTCCATATATATATAAACAATATATTATTGAAAATTGAATCTTTTCTTGTAATCGGCAATAGATGCCCTTAATGTAGGTTTATTCCACAAGATATATCTACTTAATGAACCAGCTGACATAGGGTTTGACCAATTTTCCCTCGCTTTATGACGATTCATATATCTCTGTTTCCTTGCTTCGTCTTTGTGTTTTGTAAAATCACTCATTCCCGCACAACCAAAATGAGTTGTCTTTTTCTTTTTTCCACCTTCATAGAAGACAGCCATATATTTCTTCTTTTCATTTGTTGATTTTTTTATGATTGCCTTCTTTCCCCGATTCCGGATCGTTTTAGTCATTTATACAGATTCTTTATATAATTTAATTATATAATGACTAGTTATTCTAAGAAATATCTTCCAAAGAGTTTATCTAGAAAAGATAAAATCAAACAAAAAAAGAATTAAATAAATCTCGTAGAGATTACAGAACAAAAGGAAAACAAAAATATCATAGCAGACCTAAATTGAAATCATATAAAAATAAATCTTCTTCGTGGACACAAAAATTTCATAAATTATATCCGTTAGCAAAGTCTTACTCTGAAATATCTAAGGCAACGGGTATACCTTCTGGTGCTCTGAAGGCAGTTGTGAGAAAAGGGAAGGGGGCTTATTATTCATCGGGTTCAAGGCCAAATCAAACAGCAGAATCTTGGGGAAAAGCTCGTATGTATTCGTATATTCTAGGCGGTAAAACACGTAAAGTTGATAATCATATTACGAAGGAATATAATGTAAAATTTAAACACCGATCTACTTCGTAATTACAATGTTGAAACGCATACACGCCTCGTAACCATTCGGACCCGCTTCATCCTTCTTCTTACCATAATTCAATCCATAAGGAGACTTCTCTTGCCACTTCTTGAATGAAGTCTTCACTGAAGCCATATCCGGAATATTGTTACTCTGGCGGCCCAGAATCTCAACACACCACTCGGAGAACTTATCATAAAGTGTCCTGAATTCCGTAGGAGCTACCTTCGTAACATTATCGGCCGACTTAATATTACCACTTACCTCACACTCCTGCTCAATCCACTGACCAATAATATCATTGTCACTGCGATACTCATTTGTCTTGGCCTTAATCTCATTTGGAATCGTAATACTATTGGTATCGTAATCCCTCCAGTTAGGCAGTAGCATGGCATAGAACGGAATAATCCACATCGGAATCTTATTCTTGATACCCTTATCCTTCTGGTACCGATGAAGCTCCTCATTGACATCAGACTCATCATCCACGAAGCGAGAAATGAAATCAACAACCTCTAAACGTCTCCATGTACCATCATCGTTAGAGGGAATCTTCGGTAAATCATTACACATACAGATTAACTTAAACTGAGGAGTAAACTCAAAGGGTTCCTTATATAAACCACGAGCCTGAATCTTATCATTGCCAGTCATTTCCTTCATCTGACCAATATTAAGAGTTTCATTGACATCGGGCTCTTGCATCACGCAAAGACGCTTCCCAAGAGTTACCGCCATCTCAGGCGAAGCCGAACCAGATGACTTACGCTTCTGAGTAAGTAAAGCGATCGGCATATTACAAGCATATTGACCCATACACATTGACATGAGATCAATCAACTTCGACTTGCCGTTACCACCAGTTCCCGTCCAGATATAAAATCCTTCATCGCGGTTCTCGCCAGATAAACACTTCGCCAAGAATTTCATAGCATACTTCTTTACTTCCGGATGAGGAACAATCTTGTTTAGGAAATCATCCATATCAGAATAGAACTGCTTGTAATGTTTCATCTCAGGGAAAGCACTCAGATCAGGATTATCAAACGACTTAATCATATCATCTAGCTTAATTGGCATATCAGATTCTTTTACAGGTAACGATACATTTGTAGTCATCGTGACGTAATCTTCAGGTCTTCCCTCCCTAAATACATTACTCTTGAGATCATATATCCCATTCTCGAAACCGAGAAGACTCGTATCCATATCAAACTTCTCCATAACCTGTTTCTTGTAAAAGAGATCCCTAACATTCTTCATTAGACCACCGACATAATTACCCTGAAGAAGTTTCATCTTAATCGCTAAGATATTCTTTAACCATCGGCCTTCTTTTGTCTTGCCATCACGAATATCTTGCTTCTCATCTGGATCATCTGCCGCCTCTACGGCATCTGTCATTTTCTTTCGATAACCCTTAACAGGATCATTTTCATATTCATTATAGACATTATAGATATCATTATGAATCCGTGTCTTCAGAATCGTTCCTTCTAAAGTTCGTTCCCACCGATGGCCATTGAAATGATACCATTCATCTTTTACATTCACTGAAATAAATTCATCTTTGTAATATTCATAAATTACCTTGGAAACAAGATAATCTGCATCAGCACCGTTTGTAACAGATTTATGGATAAAAGTGGATAAACTCGCCTCCTTAGCTTTAATATACATCTTTTCATTATCATTCTTTGCCCAGAACATCAATGAACCAATACCAAGACGTTCACCGGAATGCGTAGTATTGATACTATTCCATTTAGTATCACATTCATTCGGATCATAACAAGGAGCTTGCTTACTGAACTCTTTCCATGGGCCAAGGAGATTTACATTGATATTACGAAGACACAGAGCCGTGTCAAACCACTTTCCGTAATCACACGCTCTCTCCTTAGAAAGACATTTCACCATATCCTTAACAAGATCTAATTCAATCTTCTCTTTGAGCTCAAATTGATTAATAATATTGTTATTATCTACGTAATACGCTTTACCATAGATATCTTCTGTTGTCATGTTACTGCTACTCTTCTTACCATTTTTCTGTTTAAATGTTTTCTCAAACTCAGATTGATAGATCAGATTGTTTTTTTCACGATAACACATTGATGCCATTTCTAGAATATTCTTCGGTCCGTAAAATTCATCCTTATCAACTTCATCGGGAAACCCATCATCCGAAATTTGGAATATCTTCGTAACTAAGTAAGGTGATTCACCTCGCTTCCCACAACCATATAGCTGCCAAGATGAAAAGGAACTATCTAAAATCTGCTTGGTATCATTATCAGGACCAATTTCACTCGTATCTGTGAAAATCTGTTTAATAGTATTATCATCTTGAATTAAAGAGATAATTTTCTTGTATGCGGATTTATCAATGAGTAAATCAGGGAAAATTAAATGAATACCATCCTTAGATTGATATTCGCCCTTATTACACGGATAAGGCTTTTCTTTCTCTAAGAGTAAAACAGAGCCTTTCGCTTTCAGATCATCAATCTGAATACACTCTGTTATCTTTTCCCATAATCCTTCTATTAGCTCTTCAATTGTATCGTCTGTATATTGTCTTTCTTCAATCTTTGTCTTGTATTTTAGATCAATATCTATCACAAAAGGGAATATATCGTTCATTTTTTCAACGATAGGTATTTGTAAACTGTCGCTAGCAAAGGCTTCAGCAACTAATTCATAAAATTTAGGTAATTCTGATTTTGGAATGTGCCATTTACCACCTTCCATCGAGGTATGAGTAATTGGTTTCTTGTCGGTTCCTTTTTGAACAATGAATTTTTTCAAGTATTGTTCCATCCTCAAATAATGTTGTCTTAGATTATTTTCTTTAATTAAGTTTAACGAAAGTCAAGTATCAAATTTTCAATATATTTTGCTACGGGTTTCTATCACAACTAATTGATTCATTATTCAATTTATCAAATTTTTAATTTTCTAAACAAATAAACGAATATTAAAAATGATTTTAAGATATAATTATAATTTATTATAAATCATGTCAAAAGATGCTATCAAACGTATTATAAATAAAGATATGAAAGAAATTCAAAAAATGAATTTATCCGAATTAGGAATTCATATTGATTTTAACGAAGAGAATATGATGAAAGCTGTAGCAATCATCATCGGACCGAAAGATACTCCCTATGAAAATGGTATTTTATATTTCCTAATTGAATTTCCTACAAATTATCCATTTAGTCCCCCTAAAATAGGATATTTATCAAGTAGTAGATATCGTATTCATCCTAACCTATATGTAGGGAAATCTCATGAAAATCACGTTGGTAAAGTATGTTTATCTGCGATCAATACATGGTCGGGGCCAAAATGGACGACTGTAATGCATATTGGATCTATTTTATTGTCAATTCAATCTATTTTATGTAATAATCCATTACATAATGAACCGGGTTTTGAAAAGGAAGTCGGTCAAAGAAACGATTATTATAATATAATCGTAGAACATGATACTTATAATCATTTAATAAGAAGAAATGGATTTGAGATTCACCCTTTATTTATTTCATTAAAAAATATAATTGAAGGTCATCTTAAGAAAGAAAAAAATAACATCTTAGCGAAAATAGATGAATTATGTAGTAGACATTCCAAGCCGGCTAAGATTTCACTGAATATTTATAATATTGTAATGACAATTCACTATCATCAACTCCAAAAAGAACTTATTGAGAGATTTGAAAAATTTGATTTAAATTAAAGAATATTTCTTAACATATATATATATAATATGGACGAATCGGAAACTCATTTCTGTAGTGAATGCCAAAATATGACATTTTTATATCTAGACGAAGAGAAGAATTTAATTCATCATTGTAAGGCATGTCTTAAATCGGAGCCTTATAGCAGAAAAGATAATTGTATTTATTCAATCGTCTTTAAGAAGTATGATAATTCAGAATCAATCAATAACAATAAGTATATTACTCATGATATCACTCTTCCTAAAATTCAGAAGAATACTAATATCAAATGTACAAATGTTGGATGCGAATCTATTACGGAAAACAAAGACTGCGATATCACATATATCAAATATGATATGGAAAATATGAAATATATTTATATCTGTAATTACTGTGGCCAGAAATGGAAGAATGATTAACGTCTCTTCTTAGTTCTCTTTTTAGATTTTCTCTTTCTAGATTTTCTCTTTCTAGATTTTCTCTTTCTATTTTTACCCTGTTTGGCCAGTTTGGCATCAGCTAGGATAGCAGGAGTAGGGGCAGAATCAGGAGCAGAAGCAGGGATTCCACCTGGTGAACCAATATTTGTCATTAAAAAGCAATCTGCCCCCCCCATAAATCCACCCCACCAGTCTTGTTGTCTGAGTTGTTTTCCGGCGACCGATACATGTTTTTGGAGGAATAAATACCGAATAGAAGATATCCAATCATTACCAACAAAGACTGTTTTTTTACTATAAGATTGTTTAACCGAAAATAATTCTTGAGAAAAATCTCCAAATAATTTAAGACAGAAAATCTGAATAACTCCTCTTATCAGATCATTGTTTTTATCACTATCTAATAACTTCACAAAAGCGAATAATTTATCACGATAAGTACCTATCCCTCCTATTTTTTCAAAAACCTTGTCTAATATATTCGTCTTAGACAATCCTTCACTCCCAGATCCCTTACCTTTTAATGAAAATTCAGATATAACTAGAGGAAGCTCGCCCGTTAACGAACTAATTTCATAACTAAATGTACCTTGTTCTAGATTATTCTTCTTACCTGGATCTAAATATGCTTTCATCATCAATTTCTTATCCAAATACAAAGAGATATCAAACGGATCACATATCTTTGATTTTAAGTTACAATCATATTTCGGACATGTTGATCCTGGATCGGCTACATTGACATAATTACAATTGTATCGTTTTTTATCTTCAAATAACCATCCTTGTAACTTAGAGGGATAGGATTTATTATAATTTTTTATATAGTGAGAATCAATCGCAACATTGTTTCCGACGGCATTGTTATCAAAAGCATTCTGTGCGATCCCCTGAAGATTACTATAATCTTCTTTCCTAACTTTATCATGGGGATATTTATCATAGAAAATACCTCTGCCCTTTATTTTGTATTCGTATTTAATAAAAGAATCTCTCAATTTTTCATCTGTAATTTCACCGCCCCGATTTATAAGCTCGGTCCATTCCCTTACCCACGGATATTTAACATTTTCTTCATCGGATATACCCGCACCGTAAGCGAATTTGATCCAGTATTTCATCATCGTATCTCTTAGTATCTTTACAGCTCCCTTATCCTGTTTAGTCAGTAATGGTTTTGTCTTCCTAAAGAAATTATTATAAAATGTCAGCGCCTTAGCGTCCAGCTGTCCAAAATTTAATCTTCTCCATTTTTTCTTTATAAAGGTAGAAAGATCAATTTTGAAATTGATAATTGCCGACATGGTCTTGGACGGCCCAAAGATTACCATATCCGGAACACTTGTATATTTTGAAAACTTAGTTAGAGCGGACATTAACCCATTTAAATCGTTACTATCAGTTGCTACTTGAATTACCTCCCCAACAATCTTTCCAAATAAAATACTTTTTCTCTCACCTGTCTCACCCCTTATATTTAAATCTCCGAGAATATCGTTCAAGAGTTTACACTTTAATGAATTCATTTTCTCCACCCACTCCAAGAATGTATAAAAACAATCTTCATTGTATGCTTCAGTTCCCCCTTCAAGCGCTGCATTAATATCTTTTAATTCCCGAATATCATTAAAATCTTCGCCAAATGAATTTTCAGGGGAAGCAGTATCATATTTAATCTTAATCACAGTCATATCCCAAGCCTGTATTTTTTTCATAATCCCACCATAGATCATCTTCTCTTCATTTAATTTTGCTTCTTTCTTTACATCCTCAGTTCTTATGCGACGGGGTCTACCCCCCCCCCCTTGTTCATGTTCATACTTTTCCATTGGTTTTGCTATAATCTCCTCAGATGTATCTATCATTCTATATCTTCTTTGATATTCGTCTAAAAGAACACTCTCTAATATTGAATCATATATATCAAAACCATCATCTAGATCTCTTATTATTTTTCTTTTCAATGAAAAATCATCGGTGTCACTATCTGATAATATTTCTATTTCACTATCCGATAATATCAAGCACTCTACTCGCTGTCGCGAAGGAAGACTTTCATCCGTCATATTTTCATATATCACTTCACCTTCTACTATAGGCCACATGGGTGATTTTCTTCCTATCTTACTAGGTAATTGTTCATCGGGAGTTTCTATCCCTTTCCGCTTGAGTCGCCGACCATTTATTGGTCGGGTCAAGACTTTTTGTTTCTTTGGAGTACCTTGATTACTCTGATTATCTTGATCACCTTTTCTCTTAATCTCATTTTTTGCCCCACCTCCTTGAGTTAATTTCTTAGCAAATGTTTCTTTAGGCTGAAAAAAATCATGATTACAATCATGTGCTTCGGTAATTAGTAAGGCACGATACGCCCCTCCCTCATCTATTATTAAGTCACCTACGTCGCGTGAGGGCTCTTTATCAGACATATATATATATATATATATATATATATAAAAAAATCTGTAAAAAATATTTACTTTATCGTGATCAGTTATGAAAATGATTAAGAATATATAGGCTTGACCCCCTTCTTGAAAGTTCGCGAAGCTAACTTAAGAAGATCCTTCCCAAATTTCATATTAGGATTATTTTTCATCGTTCCCTTGATATGAGATCTCCAATCACTGCCTCTATTTGATGATGCTCGTTTTGTTTTATGGGGCTTCGTCTTACGCGGAGCACGAGTTCTACGGGCACGAGTTCTACGGGCACGAGTTCTACGGGCACGAGTTCTACGGGCACGAGTTCTACGGGCACCACCCTTCTTTCCGATCGTTTTTTGGGGGCCGGGATTAGGACCTACTCCTTTTCCCATCAACTTAGCAAATTGTCTTTGAATCCACCAACTATCATCTTCCGGTGCGGATTCCGGTGCGGGTGCCGGTGCGGGTGCCGGTGCGGGTGCCGGTGCGGGTGCCGGTGCGGGTGCCGGTGCGGATTTCGGTGGTGGGTTTTCCTTCTGGTATTGTGCCATTCCCCCAGCATCTGCATTCCCTTGCGGATATCCAAGATGTTCACCATCAAATCCTCCTGGCATATGTATATAATCTAAATATAGAAAATAAATATAATATAATTAATCACAATCACAATCTTCTTTTAATTTATCACCGTACATAGCATAGATACTGGCTAATAAGAAAAATAATAAGATAACTATCTTTATATCAACGCAACCGCATTTATTGATAAATTTCTGTAGAGTTTGTTTCATTTGATAATTTATCATATAATTTAATTTATCATATAATTTAATTTATCATATAATTTAAAATTTGATAAATTAAATTATTTAAAATAAATTACATATCTTTCATATTATGACAGAAGAATATTACTTAACAGATAATATTAGAGCGATCAATGATAAAATGGAATATAGATACAAAGGAGATATATTTAAAGAGATTAAGAAACATAATTGGCATCATATTTTAAGTGAATATGGCTGGCAAAAGATTCATAAACAATGGATTACGAAACTGAATCAATTAAGTAAAGTGAAAGAAAATAATTCTTTATATGGTGTCTTAGATTGTGATTCTGATGGGGATTGTTTCTTTCATTGTATCGCAAACGCATTAAATGAAAGGGATATGGGAACCGATAGCTATTACGATGCCAATGATATTCGCGAAATAATCTCCGATAACATTACCGAAGAACAATATGATACGATAATCACATATTATCGTATCATGAAAGATGCCGATGATTTTTCAGAAGGATGGGACCCATATTCAATTCATTCAATTGACGAATTTAAAGAAAAAATCAAGACATCGGGTCACGAATATTGGGGTGATCATATTCTATTACAGGTTCTGATTAATATTCTAAAAATCAATGTCTTTATCTTAAATTGTAATACATTGTATAATGATTATTCTGTATATAATACGTTAAACGATTATAATCAAGATTATGGATCAATCTTCCTAATTTATGAAGATATGTGTCATTTTAAACTTTTAGGAAATTTTGATCATAAGATAAGATCTTATTTTACAAATGATACACTTCCATATGAATTAAAACAATTATATGAATTAAAATTTTAGAATTAATATATTTAGTAGGTTATATTTATAATGGAATCGGTCGTTTTACTTGGAATAATGGGAGTCGGTTATTTAATGAATAAAGACAAAGATGAAACTCATAAAACATATTCTGAAGTTCAACCGCCTTTATTTGTTGGCTCAGGAAACTCAGTTTATGATCAAGCTAATTATTTGGATGCGAAGAAATATGAAATTGATTTAGTGAATCAAAATCACGACTTAGCGATGAAAGGTGATTCTAAAATGATTGACTCGTTGAATATGAGTGGTGGTCGTAATACTCTGAAAGATACTTTTACTCATTCTAATGCCATAGAATCTATTTCTGGAAATGAAATATCTAAAGCAGATTTTTTAGTGAATGATCAGGGTATTAAGATTGAACCTTTTTTTAGTGGTTCGGGTGGAGCGAATGTAAATTTAGATGATAATCAGGCTTTAACGAATCATCAGGGAGGCTCTCATGCTTTCAGACCACAGAGAAGAGAGGTAGGACAATTCTTTGAACTAGAACAAGATTATGGAAATGTTTTCGGCAACTCCTTTGATGGAGCCCGATCGGATCAATCCAGATATGTTGGTGGTATGGAACGGAGAAATGAATTACCTTTTGAACAGGAGAGAGTCGTTCATATCGATCAAAAGAGCGATATCAATCGGGATGTAGATTTAGCATATGCCCAGAGGAACTCGGTGGATGCGACAAGAACATTAACTAATCTGAAGCAGAGCTTCGGAGGTAAGGTCTTGGGTGGGAAGGGTATTGATCATCGGGGCGAAGAAGGTGAAGTATTTCAGCATTCACCCGACGCCGATTATATTAATACAGCTGATCGTTGGTTAGTTACCACAGGAGCAATTGATGCTCCCATGATACAACCCGAAAATTTAGTGAAACCTACAAATCGGGCTGTTTATAATGAAGGTAAACTGGGCCCCGCAGGAGCGGTTAATTTCAATCCTAGTGAAAGTAGACCCATGATAAAACAATCCACGAATCAACAATTTACGATAGATGTAAATAGAAACGCAAATCTTGAAAGTAAAGCTATAGATGATTCTCATAATAAGGGTAGTTTCTTCGCATATCCCAATGAGAGAGAAGTAACAGGAGAAAGAACATATGAAGGAAATATTAAATCTGTATTTAATGGAGAAACCGAAAGATTATATGATAGTATCAAACCAACTATTAAACAAACAACTCTTGACGACTCCAGAAATGGATTCGTTGGATCTGAAATTACTCGCTTACCCGAAGAAAGATTATATGATAGCGTTAGAGCAACTAAGAAGCAAACGACTAATTTTGAACATACAGGCAATGCTGGTTCTTACTTATCCGGATCTATGGCGAATGATCAATACTCTAGAGCCGATCTCAATCCGAATAAGGAACTTATCGCTCAGGGTCGGGCACCGACAACCGAGAAGACTAAGTTGATGAATGGTATGGATACCTTAAACGTCGATATCAAAAAAATTGAATCCGATTACTTCAATCCTCGGATCAATAATATCGATAAGCATTATCAAACGATAGCCAATAAAGAAGATGATGCGAGAGAATATACTCAGGAAAAAGATACATTAGATAATGTTAAGTTATCCGATCGGTTAGACCCGAGTATGCTTGACCCGTTTAAACAAAATCCTTATACACAATCATTGGCGTCTTTTGCTTATTAAGATTATTAAATTAATTATTTTCTAAATAGTATTTAAGTTATATGAATAAGAAAACTCATATTTTTTTATTTATTTTGTTATTAGTTATCATTTGCTATCTATGTAAAAATAAACTAATTGAACCTTTTAATAATCAAATTATAATTCACCCAGATGGATCATTCAATCCCCAAAAAACAACCTTCTCTGTATTAACATATGATACCGATATATATTCAGGTAATACACGAGTTGAACTGTGCTCAGATGATAATTGTTTAAAAGATAATAAAAATATAAAAAAGAGATTACCATCACCCGTAGAAGATACAGAAGAACCACACTATGCTCAATTTGAAAGTTCAGGAACGGACGATTTCGGCACGGCCGGAGGCGTGGATTATCGCGAAATAATGAACAGATTAGAAGAAATAGATCAGAAAACCAAACTATTAACAGAAAGCAGTATCACGGATAGGGAAACTGTCGCTGCATCACTAGCAGCCAGCGACGCGGCCGCAGCTGAAGCTGCGGCCGACAATGCCTCCGCGATCGCCGATGTATCAGCGGCTACATCTATTGGTATCGCCACTGCTATTGCCGCCAATGACGACACTGCCGACACTGTACCCCCACTCGGTCAACCTCAGCCCTCTCTGACGTGCAGCGGCTACGACTGCTCAAATCATGCGAATGATTTATCAATTATACCTGATACTATTATATGTTCAGCTGATCCTTGCACTGAAACAGAATGTTGTACAGCGATTCCTGCTCCCGAGCCCGCTCCTGAGCCCGAGCCCGCTCCTGAGCCCGAGCCCGCTCCTGAGCCCGAGCCCGCTCCTGAGCCCGAGCCCGCTCCTGAGCCCGAGCCCGCTCCTGAGCCCGCGCCCTCATCCTCATCCTCATCCTCATCCTCATCCTCGTCTCCTGAAACCGATGATGATGATATTTCTATCATTTGGTATATTGTTGGTAGTATCTTCATTCTAATACTTGCTTTTGCTTTTGGATATTGGGTCACCGATGGAGATTCTGATGGAGACCCTAGTGGGCTACGGGATTCTCTCATTGATGCCCGACACGGTGATCATCCCCCCAAAACTATTTTAGATAATGTTTTGGATTTGTTTCAGTCGGAGAGCACGGCTCGTCGTAGGCGAATATCTCAACCCCGGGGATATATGTCGGTAGATCCATATGATACGAGTGGCAGTATTTATGATTCATTCTCTTCACAGGTCGGATTTTAAGAAATAGTTATATATTTTAAATCTTATCATTAATAAATGTTTGCCGAATACAATACTAATAATTAAGATCATCTGAGGAAATGGTAGTCGTTACAAATTGTAATAGAGAAAGATAAATAGTTGACGCAACTAATTTTTCTTTAATCATAATAGTTTATCATTTAAAAATATTAGATGATTAAGTAATAAATGAACACAGAACCCGAATATAAAGAAGGACAACATGAAGAATTTATTCAGTATCTCTTTTCTGATTCACCTAAAGAAAAAGGTGAAATATCATTAGAATTACCTTTACCCGAAGGATCTGAAAAATGTAAGAATATCGGTTTACATATCTTTGAACAATTATTGATGATCTTTGTGGACGGCTTAAAATATTTCTATGGAAAAGATAACAAAGTTGATATCAATAAGTTGACGAAAGAAGATTTTGAAAAAGTGAATGAATACTTTATATCTATGAATTATTCGGTAGACCTAATAGTCTTTGAGACGATGAATGAGTATCAATTTAAATTTCCTAATTATTTCAAGAATCAAGAACATATTAGACCAGAAACCAAGTTAGAAGATTTCTATTATGAAGTCTTTAATAATGATAATAAAGCATTCAGAATTTGCTTTAATAACCTCTAATTAAATTATAGTTTAAATCCTTGTTCAATGAATTCATGAACATAAGGATTTTCAATTGAATCATCCGTAATTAAACGAGGAGCAATACTCATCGTTTGAATTTCTTGTAATAACATCTTCATCGCATAAGGAATCTGAACTCTTACATCTTTATCTGATTCATCATTTGATATTAGGCCGGTTGTTTTATCTATCTTTACCTCATATTTATCCGATCTCTCCATCATTGATTCATTTAGGAATCCCGATAAACCATGTCCTAGGAGACTATCTCTTTCCATTTCACCAATTCGTAAACCACCGTTATTTGACCGGCCCGCCGCCGGCTGTCGTATTAAACTCTGTAAAGGTCCTGTTCCTCTGCTGTGCATCTTATCCGCGACCATAATCTTTAATCTCTGATAATATGTCGGACCAATAAAAATAGAAGTCTTTATTTGTTCACCCGTAATTCCACTATACATAATTTCATTTCCCCATTCCTCATATTGATATTTCTCCATCAGCTTCGCGTAATCATGAATATCATTATTCTGAAAAACAGTCGCATCACCTAGAAATCCACCTAATGATGAACACTTTCCTAATAAACTTTCTAGTAACTGGTTGATTGTCATACGACTAGGTAGAGCATGCGGGTTAATAATAATATCTGGAACAATACCATCTTTCGTAAAAGGCATCTCTTCCTGCTCCAAGACTAAGCCACACATACCTTTTTGACCCGGTCTTGACGCATATTTATCACCGACGGTCGGTATTTTACTCTTACGAATTCTTACTTTCGCTGATCTTAAATTCTCGGAATTTTTAGTGACTACAACCTTATCAACAATACCTGATGTCGCAAATTTAATACATTTACCCGAAATATTATAAATTGTTTGGCCACCCTCCGAACTATTTGTTGATTCATTTACTTTTGATATTATCGCGTCATCTGCTGTAACATACGATCCTTCCTTGACAAATCCATTCTTATCTAACTTATCAAAATTAATAACATTATTCTTTTTTATATTCGTATAATTATTCGGATTCCCAAAAAAGACTCTGTTTCCATTCTCATTACTTTCATCATCACTATAACTACGGTAATACAAGGAATTGAACATACCTCTCTCAATAGATGTCTTATTCAAGATTAATCCGTCCTCTTGATTGAATCCCGTATAAGAAGCAATCGCTACAATAGCATTCGCACCATAAGGTAATTTATCAACCTCGGTGTATTTCTTATATCTGGTCGTTACAATCGGCTTCTGAGGATAATTTAAAATATGAGCGAATGTATCAAATCTTGTGTTGTAAGCCGAAGAATATAAACCGACCGCCTGCTTTGTTTGCTGACTTGAGAAAACATTTCGGGGATATTGACTATGTTCCGGAAAAGGAATATTTAACGTTACCGCCGATAAAATCAACGAGGGATGAATCTCACAATGAGAATATTCTTTGTCTATGGAATGAATTCCCTTCGCAATAAAGAATCCTTCTGTCTCTAACGGATCAATATACTCTATCTGAGACTGATTATCTGTTAAATATGAAATATAATCAGGAAATCTCAGCTTAATATCCATAAATTCGGAGCGATGATATGATTCATCATAAACAGACATCTCGGGATCAATCTTATACATATGTTCACCTCGTATCAAATGATTCCATGTATTCATCTTCTGAAAATCACCCTCAATTAAAGGATTGGAAATGATGGAACCCATTCTTCTTAGAACAAAGACTGGTCTTAACAATCTACCATTATCACAGAAAACATATATTTCATTCAACTGCGTATTCCAATAAATACTTGTATATAAATGAATAATACTATTCAACTTCAATAATCTCATTATCTTATATAAGAATTCTGGATCTTTATGAAGACCAATCCATCTACCATTCAGAAATACTTTACTCTGAGAATGTAATTCATATTTTGTAATATCATTAATATCCAGTAAACCATTGTCAACTAAAGCCTCATGAATATTACTCTCTGAAACATTAAATGATATCTGGGTAGAGATTGATAAATGATTGATAATTCCAACATTACCACCATCGGGCGATTCCGATGGACAGATAAATCCCCACTGAGAATTATGCAACTTCCGCGGCCCAATTGATTTTGATCCCGCTGGTAACGGATTTGAAATTCGGCGCGTATGAGATAATGTCCCTAACATCGCATTCCTATTTAGATCTTGAACAATACCCTGCTTACCAGATAACTTTGTCCCAAATACAGAACCAAACGATTTCACAATTACATCCATTGATTTAGGATTGAACACTTTTTTAACATTATCGGGATTAATCAAATTCGTGATATCGTTACCAAAATCCTTGAAATGAAACTTAAAATCATTGTCTATTTTTAATGAAACATTCTTCTGAGAGAGAGACCACAGCTCACGATATAACTCTAATAATAAAGATCCCGCAGTATCTATTCTCTTCGATGAATAAGAATCCCTATCTGTTTCATTGATTGCTCCCAATCTCGTTAATAATAACTTCCTAACACTATATCCCAACATATACGCCTTTTCCTCGTCTGATTGATAATTCGGCATAAAGTTGTTCGCTAAAATATCAATCACATTAATTATTTCCTTACCTTTCGTATTCATAGCTAGCAATTTCATCGCCGTCTTCCTTGAGAAGACTGGTTGCGAATCTTTTATTGATGGTGTTAGAGCTTCTAATAAATACTTTATCAATTCTTTAGAATCACTATCATAGATAATCAATGATAAAATATCTTTATCCGATGTAATACCCAATGCTCTGAATAAAATAAATAAAGGAACAACAATATCAAAACCTAAAATCCTAACCGTTAACCGATAAACATGGAACTTTGAAGTTTGCGCTAGATCATCATTCACTGGCTCATATTTAACGATTACCCTATTGAAAGCAATCGCGTTTGTTCGTGACGATTGAAATCCCTCCTTTGAAACGCTGGTCAGAACCGACTGAAGCGGAACAATATCATCATTCTGAGAATTAATATACAAAATATTGTTAATCTTTTTTTCCTGAGATAACATAACCTTTTCCTTACCCCGAATAATAAAGTATCCCCCTTTATCATATGGACATTCGCCTAATTCATTCAATCGCGAATCATCTAAGCCATTCAGAATACAGAGTTTAGATTTTATCATGATCGGCATTAAGCCAATGTTTACCTTCTCAAAATTCTTGATTGTAATTTCATCTTTCACATTATCCTTGAAAATTACACCGATATTACAATAGATTGATGAAGCATATGTATATTCCTTTAATCTCGCGATATTCGGATACATATACGTAGATTTACCATCTACATACTCCGTAGGAGAAGAAACAAATAAATTATCAATGATTTTCTCATTGATAGATCCATCATCATTTAATGTTTCACCATAATGAATATTAATCTGATAACGATATTTTCCCTTATCAATATCGAGAGCATCCTTGTAAATGATCTGAGGATTTTCTCTCTTCACAATATACTCAATACCATTTGTTTTTGAATGAATGAATTCATTAAAGGAATCAACCTGATGCTGAGATTTATAATTCGGATTATCTCTGAAATATGTCTCTATGATCTGCCATACATCAAGAGGCTTGATATCACTTAACTTAATTTTAGATTCTTTATCTTCTTCATCATAAAAAGGTTCTGGTTCAAAAGAATCACTCATTTATTAATAGTAACAATTATTTTTTAAATCTTAAACTGATTTGTTTTATAATCGGTGATAAAAAATGAAATTAAGGGTCGCATCTACACAAGCGAGTGTGGGTGTCGGTGGCAGAGGTAACTGTGCAATCTGATTCTCCAGAGGGGTAATGGCATGAGACTTCGCCGTCCGTCCGCGCGTTTACAAATGGGGGCATATGTAGCACCGTTCGGCACGGCGTCGCTGGAGCAACTTAGCGAGACGAGCCAGGCAGTGTGGGCGCGGACTTGAGAAAAGGATTGGGCGTTAGCCACGCCCCAGTCGCCGCTGGTACAATTTTTACCTTGGGACCTCACATTTACACAAGCGGACGTAATCATTATCATACACGCCCAAGGTTTCATTGCACACCGCGGGGGTGGTCGCGCCATAACACCAAGCTTCGCCAGCCGGACCACCAGCAATGAAATCCTTAACAAGAAATGGGCCCGGCGAGGGTGACCCGTCCTGGTAATTTACGCAGGTTTGCGAGATGTTACTCACAGCATCCACGATTCCGGGCACGTTCCAGGATGATGCGTCGGCAGTCACCCCCCAGTCTTCGTCGGTACAAACTAGTCCACCAGATGCGGCACACGTGTCATTACACGTTTCCTCTGATCCCTGTCCGACGTGCCATGATGATTGTGCTGTCGTAACCGGATCAGTCTGAGGGGCAACAGGAGAGGCTTGTTTTTGATGACAAGTATAGCCGGGGTATGTTACTGCTCCGTTCGCACAGTTGTTCTGCGATGGGAAGCACTCGGCTGTTGATCTCATCATATACTGCGGCGTAGACATAGATCCATCTTGCAAGGGCATCGGGGGGTACTCCGTTATTGCCACACATTCGACCCCACCTACCGCGGCGCTGGCATCACAACGAGCTTTCGCTTCATCCAACGTTTCGCCGTCGTGTGGGCCAGTGTTGATATTACCACTGTCCGCACCCGGACCACAGTAGGCCCCATCCGTGCGAGTATAAGTATGAGCAATAGGATTAGGTATCCCATCCGGCCCCAATAAGGTTAGTAGATCAACTTTACCAGGCTCGCTATTCATGGAACATTCAGTTTTTAGGCACTTAAATTGCCACTCGTATATTTCCTTACCCGATCTGAACGAGCCCTGCATCGTATCCGCAACGGGTTTGTTATTCAAAACCTGTCTACGAACATATGAAATATTATTAAGACCCAGTATGGGAGACGCGGCAGTGAATGCTTCTCCCATTTCAGTCCTCCAGGTATCCTCTGTGGCTCCGGGTGCTACAGCGGCATCTTGCTGGTAAGAGCGAGGATCATAATCACTTTCACTTGTATAATTCAAACATATTTCGGTATCCCGGTTGCATACCGGATAACACCCAGTTACAGCATAATTTTTACGCGTTTCTAAGAACCCATCGTCAGACCACGTCGTCAGATCACTGTAAGCTTGCGGCGAAATATTCCCCTGTAATTTACCACAATGTTGATATGTAGGAGTTGAGTGGGCGAGCTGTCCATCTACTCCGGTGCTACTCGTAGCACCGGGACCAGGCTCATAACCCGTAGGACACGTGAAACTAACATTACCTTGTCCCTGTAGATAAGGCATAGTTGGCAACGGACCTGAAGCGTCTCCATCTGCAACCGGTAATGAGCCTGATACTAGGCTACCCGATGCGTCATATTCGTACGGTATTGAATTGGGATCAGCTATACAATCAGCTATACATCCCGCGTCACTGTTCATGTCATCGTTTAGTGAGACGTTTTGTCCAGATGCGCTACACCCTGTCAAGAAAGTATTGTCGGTCGTCCTTGTATATCCATCTCTACATTGTAATAATGAACCAATTGCATTACCATCCCCCCAATGTGTCGCACCCAACTTCGCTTTTGCGGTAGGACTAGCATTTATTCGCGTTACCCACCCCGCGATATCATATCCTTCGTTAGTGGGCCCATCGGGTGCAATGACACAATTGGCGGAACAACCCTCGTCTATTGTATATGGGGTACCCCCAGTAGTGCATCCCTGAACAGCCACGCCCGCGGCAGAAAGAAAAGGTTCGGGATTTGTCACCCGGGTCCCATTGTGAACCGCCGGAGGGTGAAAACCATCTTGGCATTTAATATTTTGATTGAAACTTTTGAAACCCTTATCCCCACCATTCACCTCCGTCATATGCATAGCAGTAAGATCAGGAGATTCACAGTCCCCAACACAACCTTTTATCTCATAATTTGTATGTTGCCCCGGAGACACGACTCCAGCCGGGGCAAATGGCGTTGGCTCACTAATCCATCTTTGATTAGTTCCATTACATTGACTTTGAGGAAGTAATTCGCTAGATTGTGTATCAGCTAGTTTAGATTGATCAGTGGCGTCAACATCAATACACTTACCAGCATCGGCATTCGTCCAGTTTACGCCTGCTTCTGCTGAGCATTGAATGCCAGGTGTATTGGAAAATGCATTAAATTCTGCCGAACCTCTACTGTAGGTATTTCCGGGTCCACCACTTTGAAGGCGATATGAACTCCCACTCGCCCCCACACCCAAACCAGTATCATCAAAGGGCGAATACCACCAATTATCGGGATCATTCTCCGATGAGATATGATACTTACAATCCGTCACATTAGCTTCTAAAGATTGTAAATCGGCTGTACAATCCACCATTTATATAGAAAATATTTAAAATATACGTACATAAATTTATTATGGAAGATTAATATTTAGAAGTTCTGGGTCACACCCCCCCGCCCCACATAAGATTTCTGAATGCGGATGATTGTTTAAATCAACAATAATAGATTGCCGTAAATGATCAATCATACCCTCATCCTGAATGTTTAAATCATCTATTGTTAAATCATATTGAAGATAAAGACCACCATCATAAGTGAATGAGATGTTATTATCCCCTCTGGGCGTCGGCTCCAATACAGAGATATCTAATTCTCTCACAGATTCGTCTAAATCTGCTCTTTCAGGATCTGATTCGGATCTTATTTTAATTTCTTCATAATTTAAACAATTATCACACGCTACTTTACACATATCAAGAGCACTTCTACCATCATCACCTACATCATCACAATTTGAACCAACTAGAGAATAATCACGACAATTCTTATTTCCATTCGTCCAACGATTATCATCTGAACATACACCAACCTGTATATAAGCCGAATTAATATTACTATCATATGACAATACAGGAATTGTTGACGGAGAGGGCATGAATGATGAGTCACGATGAATTACAATTTGATTACCAAACGGTTCAACTAGATTGATGATTTTATCTCTACATAAATAACAAATGAAAAATAATAACAAGAGAAATGAAATAATGTGAATTTTCTTATTCATATAATCTTAATTACTTTTAGAAAATAAATCATTACTAAGAATAGATCCAAACGATAATAATTTCGGTATATTTTGTCGGTTGTTCATAAATTTGATTTGAGATAGGAAGTGTTCCTATCAAAAACACTTATTACTTAACACTTGATTATGAGCTGCTCAAAGTTCACCACATCTCTCTCTGGAAAAGAAAACGGAGGTCCCAGGACAGACCTATCGGTCATCTCCCTCAAGGAGTTTGTTGTCTTCTACTCCAAAGAGCTCTCAGATTACTACGGCGAGGACTTCGGCTATCCCGATATCAAGTCTGATCAAGTCGGTGACACCGTCATCATGTGTCTCGTGGACTTTGGCTACTGGAGAAACACGAGCCCTAACACGACAAGGACCCTCAGGAAGGCAGGCAAGAATCGCAGACAAAAGATCAAGCATCGTTACTCTTACGATAATCCCATGAACCGCATTCATGGATTCCTGATCGGCGAAGAAATCCGGAACTCTCTCGTCCCCGAAGAGAACAAGATCCTCTCTCTCTCTCTCATCTGCGCATCGGTCTTCTCCGACAAGAAGGGTGTCGGCTCGGACCTCATGGATCATTTCCTTCACTTGGCCAAAGAAGCGGGATTTACCGACGTAATCCTTGAAGTCGCCAACGAATTTTCCGGAATGGATATTGCATACGATGAGGGATCAGATGATGAGTCTGATTCTGAAGATGAGGATGAGTCCGAAGATGATTCGGATTCTGAAGATGATGAGTCTTGGGTCCCCACCGAAGAAGTCGTTGATATCATATCCCACGAGTTCTGGAGAAAGACGATGCGGAAACCCGAAGGAGATACACCCTACTACAATGTAGCAAAGGAATATATTCATTGTCATGTCTCAGACTATCTCTATGCCACTGAAGGCGAGATTGAAGAGCCAGATCCTCAATACGTTTCCAATGAAGATGACCCTAAGGGCCATGAATACGGAGGGTTCTGGTATCGGAAGGGACGAAACTCACAGATCGGTCTCATCAAGTTCTACGAAAAGTTCGGATTCGTAGAAGAACCCGAAATCCATTTGTCCTGGCACTGCTATAGCGATGTCCCCTTCCCCTCAATGATCTGTTCCCTATAAATAAACAAAAACAAAAAAACAAAAAATATTTTTTTATGATATTAGTCTTCATCAGATTTTCCGAAAATATTAATCATTTGAATAAATCATCTTACTAAGTATATATATGGATATCCAAAAATTAGATTTATGAATCTTATATAAGAAAGTAAGTAATCAACAATGGATATTGAATCCCAAGAGCTACTTGAGATCACTATGAAGGATAGATGCTTTGAGTTATGGTGTGAGAAACATCCTTTACGCTTCTTATGTTTGTGATAATTATGATGTTAACAATGGCAGTAATAATCAGTGAACATAAATAAATTCAAAATTAAAATTAGTTATTATTTAAAAATCATTTTAGTAGTATAAATTAAGTTATGCCAAGAAATCAATTATTTAAGAATGTCCCCGATTTACAAATAATTCAGGCAATCCTCAGTGCATTCGGCTTAGATGATATTGAAGATGCCAGATTTTTTACAAAAGAACATATGGCGGATGTTGATACCGTACAAAAAATTATCAATCTAAGTGATTCATTGAAAGAATATTATTTACCTTGCAAAAGTAAAAAATATCTAACCGATCTAAATGAAAAGAAATGTATCACAATCTTGAGACAATTTGTCAAAATCCATCATTACAAATGTATAGGAATGGAAAAATCAATCAAAGGGAATAAAACGATGACATATCGTCTCATCTACTCTAACAATGATTATCTTACCTCGCCAGAAGCTAAAAAGGAAGATGAATACGTACTATCATTTGAATAAATTTGATTTTATAATTATTCAATCACGTTAATTAAAACTATGCTCTCAATTTTGAATGAATTGTAAAATATCCTCGCCTCCATTAGAGTTCCCTGAGATACCTTTGAAACAATATCCAAAGAATCCTAATAACCTATTCTCTTTCGATAGCTATGCAGTCGCCGTAAATTACTGGATTTATGATAAGAAAAGAAAAACAATCGTTAGTACAGGTTCATCCAGAGCGTGTGGTTCTAATCATAATAAATCATCCATTCATGCCGAACAGAAGGCAATTGAATTCTGTAGAAACTCTAATAACAAAAACCTACAGATATTTATCTGGAGATGGAGTAGATCAGGTAAAATGAAATCCACCTATTGCTGTAGATCATGTACACAATTAGTTAAAAAATATGGATACGAGAACAATGTATTCACCTATGATGATACGAATAAAATTACAGCTATCATAGATAATCCAACCCTCTCCCTAGCCTACAAGATCAAGTACGGTTTGACTGATCATTAATTTTTTTTCTTAGATTGTTTCTTTTTCTTAGATTGTTTCTTTTTCTTCTTGGTTTTCTTATCCTTCCCTCTTAGATGAAAGGCGATTCTTTCTTTAACACCTTCGTCTAATTCGGGTAGATCGGCCCCTTGTTTTACTTTCGTACGATATCCATGCTCAAAAGTTCTCAATTTTAAAGCATCTGCTTTCTTCACGGTAGCCTTTATATTCCTAAATACTTTGCGGTAAAGCTTCACGTTTGTGCTGGAGACGTCGCTATTCCTTTCAAAATCATAAACAAATAAATTATCTTTTTTTATCTTCCCCGAATAAAATTTACATAAATGATTAATATATTTCTTGACCGATATATTTTTATATTTGTAATTTACATTCGCACCCTTTTCAACTAATAACCTAACTATTTCGTCAATATCAGGATAACTATCAATACCACCTATATCACAGGCATCCGAGATTACGTGAAGAGCAAAAAATAATAATGTCATTCCATCATCTTCCCTCAATACTATTCTATTAGATTCAGCCCATTTCTTTGGATCTATCTTGTATTGGTCTATATCATCTATTGATGATAATATTTCAATGAAGTCATCGTCAGCGTCCATCCATCCACCGATTCCTTCATATAATTTTCTAAAATTTTCAAGTCTTTCTCGAGTTAGAGATGGTAAATTAGAATAATCCTCTTTATTCAGATTTAAGTATTGTTCCATTATAACATATATATACACATTAAATTTTTTTCTTTTTCTTAGATTGTTTCTTTTTCTTAGATTGTTTCTTTTTCTTCTTAGTTTTCTTCTTGGAAGCGAATCCCTTATCTACAAGAAACACTCTGATTTGTTCTCTTGCTTCTGCCTTTTCCGCATTAGTCATGTCTTCAGTTATCATTTCTTTCAACAATGAAGCCATCACTTTATTTTTATTCTTTTTCTTCCAGTGTAAAGTGCTATCCTGATACCATTTATGCGACTTTTCTATCGTGCGTCTAACTTTATTACCTCTGTGACGACTTTGAATCTTGATGATATTTTCAAACTTCTTTAGGATATCCTTCGTAAATCCCCATTTCATGTGAAAATCCATACGTTTTTCTATCTCACCTAATACCCCTAGACGTTTGTTTTTCTCAGGAGTTTCAGTATTTGCCCCCTTTATTCTCCCACGTTTAGTGATAATATATTCTTTGTATTCGTCTAATCCCTCTGACCATATATCCGTATAAAACTCAGTTTGCCAGTCTTCCTGAGCCTTTTTTATATTGGGCAACGATAATCCACTTTTATATAATTTTTTCAGCGCCTCCATAATGTCATATTCCATTTCGTCCTTGATGAGATACGTGAATCCCAAAGCATCTTCAACTTCCATATGTTCTCCCCGTAATTCATCATATGCTTCCTTGACCTTATAATCTGGATCCCCAAATATTTCTTCTAGTCCTGTCGCCTCAGGTTGCATTAGATCATACATGATTTCATTTTGTTTATCCGTTATATCCCCTACCACTATATTAGTCGTCATTATATAATACTAAATAGATTTTAATTATTTATTTAGATTTCTTCTTAGTTTTCTTCTTGGTTTCTTCTTAGATTTCTTCTTAGTTTTCTTAGAAGAAGCGAATCCCTTTTCTACAAGAAATACTCTGATTAGTTCTCTTGCTTCAGCCTTTTCCGCGTTAGTCATGTCTTCATTTATCATTTCTTTCAACAATGAAGCCATCACTTTCTTTTTATTTTTTTTCTTCCAGTGTGAAGTTGCATCCTGATACCAGAGACTTGACTTCTCTAACATCTCTCTGTCTTTGTTGCCCTTGAAACGACTCTGAATCTTAGTGATCGCCTTATTTTTCTTTTCAAACTTCTTTAGGATATCCTCCGTAAATCCCCATTCAAGGTGAAAATCCATACATTTTTCTATCTTATCTAGTGCTCCAAGATGCCCTTTAATCGTAGATTTATTCTGATTACTCTTTTGTATCGTATTGTATGTCAAGTTGATGAAATCTTTATATTCAGATATTGCATCAGACATCGCTGTAAAGAACTGTTTTATCCAGTCTTTCATCGCCCTTTTTATCTGGGCTAAAGACATTCCACTCTTATATAATTCATTCAGAGTCTCCATAATTTCTTTTTCTTCATCATCAAGGAGAGACTCAAATCCCAACGCTTCTTCTACATCCATATCAGAATTTTGTAAAACATCATATGCTTCTCCGAGAGTATCATTAGGATCCCCAAATATTTCTTCTAATCCTGTCGCTTCCGATTGCATCAGATCATCTATTAACATCGCCTCAGTAGTCATTATAATACTTAAATAGATTTTAATTATACACGCATACTAGATAAATTGTCATAGATTGTTTCTTGAGCGCCACATAGATCATACAATATGTTTAAGTTATTTACATATACATAGCTTCGTAAATAGATGGCGACCACTCTTCAACGGTGTTATATACCCTATCATAAATGTGACTTTTATCAGAAATATACCAGTGATTAGTGATATTATCCGTAAAATGTTCATTAATATCAACTATTTCAGTTCCATCTGCTAGTTTTTTCTTCGCAAGATCAATATGTGTTAACATGGGGACAACAAGTCTTTCTGCTCCATCACCTAAACAAAGATCAATTACATCTGAAGATTTCCCATCATAGTAATCTATATCAGACATTCGCGAAGAATCTAATTTACCGACTAAATATGATTTATCTTCAAGTTCAGATACTAATATTCTATCTATAGTATAATGTTCAGGTCCTTTCCGGTGTAAATTTGTATAAACCCATTCCGCTTTATCAATATCTTCTTCGTATTCTTCTGATAACTCACAAATTATTGGGCCATCGGGTATTAATACAAAATCAACATTTTCTAATAAATTAAATATCTCTAAATCTAATTCTATTTTTGTTTCACTTATAGTTGGATCGGATTCTAATTGATATTGATAAATTTCTTCTTCTCCAAATTGTTTAATTAACATGAATGTTAATCCTTTATAAACCGAAATAATATTACCACATAGTTTTTCAATAGATTTTTTCATCTGTGGAGATTTCTTTGCCCATGATTCAAATAAATATTGACAATCGACAGCCCGACAAACATCTATTTGTTCTCTTTTATCATCTTTACCTTCCCATAATGTTGGGGACCATGGTTTATTACGTTTACTAATTTCACCTGTTTTAATATTATGCCACCAGAAAGTATCCTCATCTTCCCTCTCATCGTCTGATGACTCCATCATGTCACCTACCGCCTCACGAGCAGTTATATTTCTCCATTGAGGCTCATGCTCTGTATATTTTTTTTCTATTTCATCTTTTTTCTTCTGAAGTGTTTCTACATAGTTTCTCGCTTTCCTGAGTTTTTTCCCTGGGGCCTTATTCGCAAGCTTTTCTTCATAGTTTTTTGTCGCAAGTTCTAATTTAGTCGCAATTCCCGATAAAGCATATTCTAATGGTAATACTTGATCATTACCCTGATTTGAACCGCGATTTAAATAATAAAGACATAATAAATATAATTCCTCATTATGTGATAATATATCCTTCAATTTAACTTTATCTAATATTTGCCATAATATTAACGCATTTGTCAAACATACCTTATTACAATCGGGATCTAACCTATCATTATATTTTTCTAATAGTAAAAGGCCAAGTTTAATTCCTTCTTCTAAGAAACTACCACTACCGCGCCAAGATCTTTCTAATACATAATCCTCTTCTGTAAATACATCTTCTACATCCATGACATTCAACGCTAAATTTAATAATCCTATATATTTTGATGAATCCCCCTTCCGCGACTTCTCCGGCTCCGGTTCCGGCTCAGGTTCCGGCTCAGGCTCAGGCTCCGGCTCAGGCTCCGATAAATCCCCCTTCCGTGCCGACGCCTTAATGGCCATCTTTCTAGGTGTCTTTTTCAGATTCTTTTTTTTCTTTTTTATTTGTCGCAAGGAAGCATATCTTCGTTTCAGCTTATCTTTTGCCTTTGTTTTTTTATGATTTAAACGTTTAGTTCTTCCCATAACTATATATATAAATATTTAAATTAAATGCCATCTTCTCAGTCTTCTTCTTGGGTCGCAGCAGGTGGAGGAGCAGGAGCAGGTGGAGGCGCAGCACGAGCCATCAGGATTACATTTTCACGGATATCTTTTTTACCGGCGACATACCAATGTTGAGTAATAGATCCCTCTATCCTTTCCTGTAGCTGAGGAACTGTTGTTCCATCTGGCAATTGATTTTCTTCTATTTCAATACACCTTAATATGGGATATCCCGATTCAGGATTGGATCCGTTCTTTATAAAATCATCAAACGCGGTTTGCTCATCAATGTCTTCATTCCAATGTAGGAGGGCCGTTAAATAGAATTTATCTGTTAAATCTGAAACATTCATTTTATCCATCATATATTCGGAACCAACTTTATGAAGATTAGTATAGACCCATGGAACACGTCGTAGAGAAGTGTCGCTCGTATAACGAGCCCAAAATATCTTAGATGAAGGTATTAAGACACAATCTACATTCTGTAATAAAGTATGAATACTCAGGTCCAATGTAATCTTAGCGGAGTATTCTTGTTCAGGTTCAGGTTCAGCAACCTGTGTATTATATAAATGTAGCTTTGAGGCGCTAAATTCTTTCATTAATAACCAAATAATCCCTTTGAAAATCAATATTAAATTATCACAAAACTTCCCAATAGGTTTTACTAATTCGGGATTTTCGGCCTTGGCTTCCCCATTTAAAAACAAACAATCAGTAGAATCACAAATATCAACGCTCTCTCTCGGGTGCCCGGTCGGATGTGGGTCATCATCTAATGTTTCACCATCGTATGTCCAACTTTCTTTTTTTACCGAAGGTTCAAAGACCCAAGGCGATATATGTTCAGAATAGTCTATGTAACGCTTCTTGTAATCATCTAATTCTTTCTTTAATTTATCAATACTCTTCTGAGCTGTTTTGATACTCTTCGCGTTCGCCTTCTTCTCCTTCTTCGTTATCAAATATTGTGTCGCTGTTGCTATTTTTTTATCGAACTTCATTATCACATAATCAAATGGCAAATAGGCTCCTCTATTATCATTACCTTCACGATTTAAATAATCCAAAAAGAATAAATATAATTTCTGTAAATCACTCAATTTATGATAATCTAATTTAAGAATGGTCCAAGAGAGTAACGCGTTAGATAAACACACAGTATTACAGTGAGGATCCAATTGATTAGTAGTACTCTTTATCAATTTGAATCCATTTAACATCCCTTTCTCTAAAAACCCCGATGACCATAAAACATTATCTGAAGATAAAAATACATCATCTATTTTACTACCCTGATAAATATGTTTCAACGCTAAATTTAATAATCCTATATATTTTGATGAATCCTCTTTCCGTAATCCTGCTTTAACGACATCCTTTTTGGCTTTCTTTTTAGTATTTGATTTCTTATATTTCCTCAATGTTCTCATTAAAGCATATCTTCGCTTCAATGTATCTTTTCTTACCCTTGATTTTGTTGGCTTGTTCTTTTTATCGTTTTTTGTACGATTTAAACGTTGTTTTCTTCCCATAACTATAATACTTAAATAGATATTTTAATTATTATATATAAAATGTATCTTGTTTATATCCTTAAATCTGATAATTTATCCTATGTCGGTATGACCAATGATTTTTTCAGAAGATTCAGACAACATAACCAAGAAATAAAAGGAGGAGCAAAATATACTAAAAAAAGAGCATCATGGTATCCAATCTGTATCATAGATGGCTTCCTAACGATGAAAGAAGCCATGCAATGCGAATGGAGAGTAAAACGAGGGAAAGGAGGTCCCAAAGGAAGAATTAATTATCTCAATGATTACAAAAAAAACAATGAAAAATGGACTAGTAAAAGTCCCTTTATCAAAGATCAGAATCTAACTATTTATCTCGATCAAGAATTTATAATGAATGACTTAGTAGCTAAAGAGTTGTACTGGAAAGAATAAATTATTAAATATATAATATATCAAATATCCATATGACAAAGTAAGCGGTGAGTTAAATAAAACGAATATAACATAAATGTGTAACCTATATATTTCCTTTTAATTTTCCAATAGTTCATAAGATTCATTGCGTGATTAGTTTCTAATGAATCTTATTGTAACATTAATCAAATTTAGAATAATTATTTAAAAAAAAATTATGATACTTATCATATATAAATGCTACCCTGTGAACATTACAAAACCTATACTGGACCTAAATTAGCCCGAGTTGTCCTAGATACAGAAGATATCACAGAAAATATGTCCTATGTCTATGGCCCAGATCGGAATTGGCAAGGATGTCTTTGGACATTTAGGGAAGCGTTCGGTGAAAACTCCCTGAATAAACATTACCGATTTGAATTCAAAGGAGAAGATGACAGAGATCACTGGTTTCATGGTTTTATTACAGATTTAGATCAGTATTTTAATCCACCACTCGCGACTCCTATGAGTCAATGAAAATTTCACCCCCCCGCGAACGAGCCAAGTGCCTCGCCAAAATTATCAATGTATAACCTTTGCCCCGGATTCCTATCACTCTCAAGATAGTTTAAGTAATCATCTAGGACCTCGTCTGCTGGTGAAGTGTTCAGATACAGGAGCTTCAATTTCGTATGAGATCTTTCATAGAAGTGCGTGAAATCAGCAACCGGATCAAACACTGAAACCAGATAATTTGAAGCATCTCGCGAATATTCCATCCGCTTCCAAAGATAATCTTCTTCGCCAAAGACCTGGATTTGGGTATGACGGACCTTCTTTATCTTGTTATTAAAAATGTCCCACTTGATCGCCCACTCAAGACCTCGTCCCAGAGGAAGATGTGCTGAACCCGCGTAATTTGGGATCGTGTTACGGTATATCGCATCCGTATGATACTGCCTGACCTCCGAATCATCTTTGGTGAGGCGATAGATGATGAGAAGCAGGTCCTTCGGCACATTATGCTTTGACCCGATGGCCAAGTAAAGTCCTTTGATGACCTGCTCTTTACAGAGAAAACCCATCTTGATTGCGCTGAATATGTTCAGTGTATTTTTCCTTGATAAGAACAGAGATAAATATCCGTCAAATTTTTTTTGTTCGTTAAGGAGCTCTTTTTTTATCGGTTGTTCACAAATTTGATTTGATCCTTTGATAAACTTCATCATACACACTTACTTCTGCTTTCAGCAAACTTCTCAGAGCTCCCAGAACTCTCAGAAATCCCAGAGCTCCCAGAACTCTCAGAACTATCAGAACTCTCGGAACCCAACGATGTCCGCCACCACCTACCCTACCGCCATCGCCACCACCTACCCGCCGGGAGTGCTGACGGGACGCCCGATGGAGATGTTTGAGGCATCCCCTACCCTCGACCTCTACGCGACCCCAGAGCAGTGGTTGAGCAACAAAGACCAAGAGATCCTTCAGGAGATGTGCGACGCCCTTGACAAGAAGCACGACGAGGAGATGGACTGGATTGAGGAGCAGCTTCAGCTCTTGGAGAGGTTCCAAGACAAGACAGAATACTACAGGTATCCCATGGTCTGGGACGGAGGCGTTATCGTCTTACACGACCTCTTCTCATCCTTCGGAATCAAGGAAGCTCTTCAGCAGTTTGAGGAGGACTTTGACTACGAAGAGTCACTTCAGATGGAGAAACTCAAGAACACTGAGGTGAACTTCCATCGTCTCCTCGCGTCGCCTCCTTCCGCGAGGCCCGGTTGGTGCGGTGAAAGCGGCTACAACCCTGAAACGCGCGGCTATCACGAACTCCTGAACACGGAGCGCTATCGGTTTGAGGCGAAGGTCATTCACGACTTCCCTTCTGACAGACAGGGATACGCTCTCGCTGAGACCGTCTATGGGAAGATCTACATCCCTGAGAAGTTCAGAGGGTTCGTTCCGCCCCTAGGCTCTAAGATTGACGTGACAGTCGCTCTCCAAGATGTTTCGCCTAAGGCGAATGGACGCCCTCATTCCTTCAGGTTCTCCGCCATCTACATTCACTAAAAAAAGAAAAAAACAAAAACAATAAAAACAAGACAAAGACAAAAAAAATAACTAAATTTTTTTTGCTCTTTTAAATCGATTATGAATATATATCGGATATCGCGATGGCCTCATCGGATGGGAGGATGAATCTGAATAAATAGCGTATATCGGAGGTGGGCCAGTGCTGGCTAATATCAGGTTGCTTGGCTAAGGCAGGCACCGGCTGTCGTCGTCCAGCACTTTCCCCCACCAAGTCCGCTTTCCCTTTCAAATCGCGTGCGTTGATACAATTACTACAATCGCACAAAAAAGACTCCTTCCGCAAGCGATACCACTCAGACTGCTCTCTAAATGCTTGTAGTCTCTCTTCGGCCCGAGATAATTTAACTGTGTCTGTATGCGTGCTTTGATTGTTGGGAATTGAACTATCACTCATATAATATTAACAATAGAAAATATAAGAAAAAACAAAAAATTAATAGTAAGAGTTCTTCTAAGAGAAGAATAAATTATCTAATTTCGCTGGACATGAACCTCGCCATACTGAGATGACCCCACAATACTTAGAATACCCCACGGCGAGTCGTCAGAGCTCCAGGTAAGACGCTTGCCTGTAATAAGGACGTCATCCAGAAAATTCTTCACAAATTGAGATCTACTATCAATCAAGACAGCATTTTCGCGACTATGATCTACACCCCAACGAATATTTGCCGGTAGAGCGTTATCCTCCGCAAGACTAATGTAAGCATCATCATAATCTACCGGTTCCTCAATAACGTAGGATCTGGGTTTGTACCCCGCCCGAGGATAGTTAAGTCCCCGTAACTCATTCAGAATATCAATTGTTCCCCAATCATCATTGCGAATCTTCCTCCGGCGAACCTTACTTGTACGTTGTCCGACGGGGATCCAGAAAGGGAACTCACCCTTGAGCTTCTTGTCTAGGGGATAGACTCTAGGGGATACCGGAACAATAGATCCAGACGTCAGATGCCCCGGGGACACGTATGTCCAGTATTCGGGAATAGGAGTAAAGGTTGGAACTCTGAAATGCCTCGCCTCGCGCCGCGTATAATCGGTAATAATCAGTGTATCCGTCGCCAGCTTGATGTCCTGGAGCAACTCCTTAGGTCCGTGCTTCCTTGGCCTAAGCATGGGGAAAAGGACCTCATCAACGAGATTAGAGTCCAACTCCTTGCCGATCTTCTGCCGGAAGAGTTGCTGAACGAGACACGCCATTTATGTTCCCTTTTTAAGAGGTCTTAGTATATTTAATGATTATCTTCTGTAAATAAATCAAATTTGACAAAAAAAATACTTCTTTCAAGAGGTCTTTTGTGATAATGGCGGGGCTCGAACCCGCGACCCCTGGCTCATAAGACCAGTGCTCTAACCAACTGAGCTACACTATCAATTGCTCACCTTGGCAACTCTAATGGGATATGGATTGTTGTGAAATCAAATTTTTTTCTTTTTTTTGAGATTTAAGAACTTATATGATGTTCCTAATGATTGAGTATCCCTTCTATGGACCATACTGATATTCTTTTTGTTCGGTTATACCAATAGAACCGTTGAGCTCTGGGCGACCAATGTTTTGACCATCCCCAACCTCTCATGGTAGATCCATTATGATGTGGCATCTTGTTTGTTGTTTATTTTACAAAATCATTATCGAATCAAATTTGTGAACTATTCCTAATAAGGATAGTAAATATTATAGATTCGTTTCATTTCTTGTAATCGTTTCGTTTTTTCATTCTTAACTAACTCAATCATATCTGTATATCTCATTTATAGAAGATGATTTTGTCTGTTTAAATAAAGAACAAATTTTTGTTCATAACTAATCACAAAAATTTGATTTATGATTGATTTTATACACCAAACAACACATACAATATATACAACACATACAACAGAACGAAGATGTCTTTCTCCGATTCAGACAAGTTCCTTTTCGTCGCTCAGGATGATGGTCACCTGATTCCGGTTCACTATCGGGAATTGGGATCAAAGAAGGGTCATCTCTACTCCAAGAAGGTATCTTGGGCCGATGCAACGATCAACAACGTTCCTCTGGAACAATCATTTTCCTACGAAGACGAAATCGAATACATCCGTAGCATGCAGACCTCAGAGAGAAGAGGTTACATCGTTGTAAACGAAAGAACTTCTCGGTCTATCCCCGTTGAAGAAGACATTCCGCAGATCCATCAGAAGAAGAAGTGGCTGAACAGACTGGACAAGCTGACGCTCCAGCCAATGACGTTGCCGCAAGCAAAAAAGAAGAAGAAGGGTCGTCAGCGTTTCCCAATCAAACCCAAGACCGAGGTACAGAAGGAGACCGATCATCATTCCTCTGAAAAGTTCCAAGACCTCGTTGATACGAAAAGTTCGGGAATTCTTGGATCTTTCATCTATAAGATCCAGTATAAGGATGGTTATGAAAAACGTGTCTCTTGGGATGACGGTGATGATTGGGGAAACAACGTAAAAAATGAAGTGAGATATATTCCCAAATACAAGGAAAGGACATACTGTCCACCCGAGCACTGGCTAACACCCGTTGTTCGGTGGAAGAATATCTGGCTCGAGATGGATGAGATTGAGCATGGATACAAGCGAGATTATGTTTATGTTCGCGAAGGTGAATTGTGCCCAGATTCAGCATCTATCATGGGCCCGGCGATTTATTTCTTTGATACCTTCTGCGAAACGGTTGAAGAATATGAAAAGGAGTGGGTCAAAGCGAACAAGTACTGGATTACAGGAAACCTTCATAACAACCACACCCATCGCTGGCTAGAAATCAATGATTCGTCCCGTCTATCAGACACTGCGTATCTTGAAAGAGTAGAAAAAGAATATCTTAAAAATCCGAGCGAAGAAACTCTCAATAATTACCAAGACGGATGGCGACTAACCCAGCCCGGATATGAGGGTTATTATCGGAGTGGGGATAAAGGTTGGATTTTCAAGGTCTTTTCATCTAAACAAGATGAAGCCGTTCCCTATCCCCATCTGTAAAAAAATTAATTATTCTTTATCATTATTCTTTATCATTATTTTTTATGATAAATTATTCATTGTAAATTGCTAAATACATATCATAAATATCGTCTACACCACCAGTCCCCAATTTAACAATCTCATCGTATTCTTTGCCATCCTTATCCATAACACGAGTCAGTAGCTTCTCAATCTTAGAATAGATTTCCTCGTTTAGATAAACTTGATAGATATCACTTTTGAAAATGAAATAAAGGAGGCGAAGATGATTTGTTAGTTTCATACCTGAACGAGAGCGAGGAACACTTTGTAGAATATTAGAATACTTGTGAAGGAGTAATTTTGTTTCGGTTACACATGTATTCCTCGTCCACCCAGATGGAAGTAGGAGACTGAATTCAGTGTCTTCGTTACCCCAATCTTTGAACTCTTGTAAAGCAGTATTTCCAGGCCTCACGGGATATTTAGATGCTCTGACCATATGAATTAATGTTCCGATAATTTCATAATGTCCGTAACGATTGATACACGCTTTGGACAATCCGATGCCACCATCTGAACATTTATTCGTGAAGAGTGCTTCAAAATAAGGATAGATATGCTGAATCTCCATAGTTAAGGGATTATCGGGTTTCGCGTGAATAAGTTCTCCTGGTTTTAGTTTGACACCTTCCTGTATATTCATAAAGAATTCTTGGCATTGCTTCTTAGTCCAGTCCCTTGTCTCAATATAAGATATCTTCGTATTATTTAATTTACGTTGCTCACTGGGGGCCATGTTAGAATAAGAGATGGTTTCACCTTCTTCATTCTCAAAGGAAATATCACCCTTCAAAAAGTAATAGATGGTGAAAAGACGATTTCGTCCATCCATAATATATTGTTTTCCAGTATTTTCATCAATATTGATAATCGGCCCGGACAATGGAGCCCCCTGAGATAAAGTCTGTAGATATCCCTGTTTCTGCTTCTTGGTCCATACATACTCCCTTTGATAAGAGGGGACTAAAATATCTTCATCATCTAGAAGGTGTTTCAGATGCCCGATACTCATTGTGGTCGCGTTATTAGATCCATATGAATCGCTTGAGAAAAATGTATTCATTATAAGTTTATTTTAATCTATACTTTAGATTTTTTAATCAAATTTTAATTTGTTACTACCCTCCGTTAAATTCTTGATATCATATTTGTATAATTCTATTTACATAATCAAGATATCCTAATTTTAATGAATAATATCCTCCTGTTTCAAAATACTTTATCATGTGTGATAAAGTATTTGAAATCATCGTACCCACTTCATAGTATCCATACTCTTGTTATTATTATCTTAATAAATTTGATTTTTTTTGAAATCAATTGTTCATTATATTTACTGTTAAACTACGAAATGAATTTCGGAGAGTTGAAAACAAAATCTGTCAAAGATCTCAAAGAAGTGTGCAAGAATGATCGTTCAAAATACAGAGGATATTCTTATCATACAAGGAAAGCTGATCTGATTACTTTTATTATTCACCAGAACTCTGATACCAACCATCACCCGAATCCAGAAGTAATCTCTGATCTATCCACCCTCTTTGAAACAGAAGAGGAATTAGAAGAAAGATACACTGGAATGTATTCGGAAAGACCTCATGATTTCGTAATACAAGAATTAGTCGCTTCTCTGCAATCTAAATATCAGGAATCAACTATTACCTTTGATAATCACAATGATCCTAATAACGATATCATTTACAAAGGGAATAAGGGAAAATATATCTCTCAATATAATTCTTTGGGTGAAAATGGGGAGATGATATTATATCACGGGACTAATGGTGAAAATCTCATGGGTATTCTGTCAGATGATTTCAGACTTACATGTAATCCTGTACACGGTTCTCTGTTCGGAAGGGGTATCTATTTTACAAATGATATCGCGAAGGCCCTCTATTACTCCGAAAAAGGTAAGACAACTAAATATGTAATCGTATGTGTCGTTCATATTGGTGATATTGTCAAGGGAAATCAAAATATGCATATTCATCCACTAATGCCTAATTCCGATAAGAGATATGATACATCTGTGGATAATATTCGCGAACCTAAACAATTCATCAAAAAGAAGAATGGAACTTATAATATTCTTGGTATCATTACAATTGAAAATTATAAACTCATGAATAATCATGTTAATAGACAATCAGGATTTAATGGATCATTTAATATCAGAAACACAAGAGATAATGAGCTTATTCTCTATTGGGTACCAGATCATTATACTCACCTCCTGCCCTATATTAATCTCCAGCTTTGTAAGAGATTAACAAAGATTAAAGGGAGTCGTAGAGCCAGTGACGGAGCTGTAAGTAGATGGTCTACCAGCGGGACTCAATTATGTAATATTGGTCATACATTTATATGTGTGATAGAACCACAAAGGCCACCGCCACGGCCCCGTAATGGATCTGGTACGCGACCCGGTCATTATAATATTGTTAAAATTTTCAAATCAACTAGGAAAGGAGAAGTAATTCACGTTTAAATTCAAAATTTTGATTTAGATATTAAATATTAAATAATAAATTTAGTATATATAAATATGGATATAAGTGTTCTAGATATAGTTCTGATTAATATAACTACTTATCTGTTAGGTGTGGGATCAGGATTACTTTTTTGTTGTAAATATAAAGATAGAATCACGAGATCAAGGAGTATGGAAAATATAAGCAGATATAATAATAATAATCCTACGATTTATCCTCCCGAAAGTAATACAGCCACCGTCGTAGCAGCATCGGCTCCCCCGCCTTCTCAAAACTCTGTAAAGTTAACGATTGAGTGACATAAAAAATAAGTATCAGTTGGGATGAGGATTACCCCTGGGGATGAGGATTACCCCTGGGGATGAGGATTACCCCTGGGGATGAGGATTACCCCTGGGGATGAGGATTACCCCTGGGGATGAGGATTACCCCTGGGGATGAGGATTACCCC
>Ga0315336_1001862_pt1 | contig 36281 bp, 47 predicted proteins | sample ASW5metaG_FD_204512 | JGI IMG/M metagenome (GOLD analysis project Ga0315336, IMG submission 204512) | Ammonia-oxidizing marine archaeal communities from Monterey Bay, California, United States - ASW #5 | ecosystem: Environmental > Aquatic > Marine > Intertidal zone | place: USA: California... | reverse complement strand
ACCTGGAAATTGTTGAGCAGGAACTGAAACCCCGGGTTTCGGAAGCCGTGAACGTCGAACTGGAGCCCGGCGACATCGTTCTCTTCAGCAACCTGCTCTTTCACTGTGGTTTGCCGAACCAGTCGGACGCCATTCGATGGAGTTGTGACTGGCGGTACCAGGACGCAACCCAGTCCACCGCCCGGGAGCACGTCGGCCACATCGCGCGAAGCCGGACGGATCCTTCGTCACCGGTGCAGAGCGCGGAAGAGTGGGCTCGGTTGACGTTCTTGTAATCCCAGAATCGATCCTTCGATATTCGATATTGGGAATTGGATATTCGATATTCGACATTTCCGTTCCCTCGCAAAGGGGCTCCTGACGATCTCATGAATTTCGAATATCGAATAACCAATATCGAATATCGAAGTGGTTGAAGTTGGGGATGCGGCTACCAATCCCCGACGCTCCCGTCCGCATAAAATGTGCGCAGCACTGTTTCCTGCTCGAAGGGGTGCTTCTTCACTTCCTTTTCGTCGATCTCTATACCAAGGCCGGGGCGCTGATTGGGCCGTACAATTCGCCCCTCTTTTTCAACCGTAAACCCTTCTTTTACGACGTCCGCTCGCCAGGGGACATCGCTATGCACGCTCTCGCAGATGATATAGGAAGGTTCTGCAAATCCAAGTTCGAGTGAGGCCGCCGTGCTTACGGGCCCCTGCGGATTATGGGGAGCGATAGAGATCCGGTGCGCTTCCGCCAGCGATGCGATGCGCCGGGCGGCGCTGAGACCTCCGCAGTGCGTAATATCCGGCTGGCATACTTCGCAGCCTCTCTGCTCAAACAGAGTTTTGAAATCGGTCAGCGACGTCAATCGTTCCCCGGTTGCTACCGGGGTCGTGAGCGCCTGATTAATCAGCGACAGACTCTCCACACTTTCCGGCCAGCACGGTTCTTCGAAGAAGTAGAGATCGTATGGATCCAACGCCTTGCCGAATTTCAGGCCCATCGCCGGCGAGGGTCGGGCATGGCAGTCGACCATGAGATCGATGTCGTCTCCGACCGCTTCGCGGATGGCCGCAACGCATGCTTCCGCATACCGAACCGGCCGATTGCCCTCCAAGGGCATGGTTTCGGGAACCGCCATGCACTTGAAGGCGGTGAATCCATCTTCCACCGCCTGTTGGGCCAACTCTGAAAATCGGCCCGCATCGGCAGGGGACGTTTCATAAAAGTCTTCCATCTTGCCTCCGCCCAGGTGGCAGTAGGTTCGAACGTAATCACGCACGGGTCCGCCCCAAAGCTGGTGACACGGGACCCCGAGCACTTTTCCCTTGATGTCCCACAGCGCAAGATCGATCCCCGACATCGCGGTCGCGCGGGTGGCGCCGTGCGCGTGCCAGAAATGCTGGCGGTACATGCTTTGCCACAGGTGTTCGATGCGCCCGGGATCCTCGCCGATCAGCAGGTGACTCAAGTCCTCAATGGCGCCAACGACCGAGCGGGTACACCACTCCAGCGTTGCTTCTCCCCATCCGTACAACCCCGGCTGGTCGGTCAGGATTTTTACGAAGATCCAGTTTCGCATCCGTGCATGGCAAACATGAGTTTCTATGGCAGTGATTTTCATATCTAAATCCTATCACACGATGCTGCGTGGTTGCAGAAATTTTCGTAATCGCCGTTTTTCGAATAGGGTGCTGGATTGAATCGGGGTACAGTGAACCGGATACCCTCATGCCTCTGAAAGATTTCATATCACAGGAACGGATCATCGAGCTCCGGAGCGCGACGAAGGAGGCGGCGATCCGCGAACTCGTCATCCCTTCCTGCGAGCACGCCGGTCACCTGGACGCCAATTCCGTGGCGGAGGCGCTCTGGGAGCGGGAAAAGGAACTCGACACCGAAATGGTGCCCGGGGTCGCATTTCCACACGCGCGCCTTCCCAATGTCGGCCGGTTGGTCATTGGAGTCGGCATGCACAAGGAGGGAATTACCTGGGGGCCGACGGAGCGGGAGCCGGTTCGCATCATCGTGATTCTCATCGGAGACCAGGACCGTCCCGGGGAACATATTCGGGCCCTGGCCGAGCTTGCGCGCCTGTTCCGGCGCGCGTCGACCCTGCGGGATCTCCTGGATGCGTCCACTCCCGATGAACTGCATGAGCGACTGATTTCCGAAGTATCGGCTGATCCCTCGGCCCTAGAACCCGGGCAGCGGCGCCTTACCTCGTCTATTCTGAAACACGCCTGCGAGGTGGCCCGCGAGAGCGATTGCAGAACGCTGCTGATTCTAATGGACGAGGAAATCGACGAAACCCTGCTGCCCGATCGCGCCGGCATCGAAAAGGTTCTCCTTGCCCGGAGTCATCCGGCCGCGGACGATCCGGTGCATGCGTATTTCGACGGCGCGCTGCAGGTTCCTTTTCGCGGGCTCGCACCCGGGCACCGCGTTGACCTCGCCCTGCTCCTTGCCCTTACCAGTGGACACATCGGCCGGAACGATTCGGTCGCCTGTGCCTATGGCCCGCCGGGCGCCCGTGGACTTTCCGCGGTATCGGTAATTCCAATCGCCGACGAGTTCTGGTCCCTGTTGTCGATTCGTCCCGAGAAGATGACCGGGGATTTCGAGGACGCGGTCATGAACCGCGTCTTGAATCTCGCGGTTCAACTTGCCGGGGAAGGGCGCGAAGGAAAACCGGTCGGAACAACTTTCGTAATCGGAGACTACGAGAACGTTGCCGAACAATGTACCCAGATGGTCATGAATCCGTTCCGGGGTCACCCCGAAGAGGAACGCAGCGTGCTGGATCCGAGCCTGGAAGAGACCATCAAGGAATTCTCCAGCATCGACGGAGCATTCATCCTGCGGAGCGACGGTGTCATCATGTCCGCCGGCACCTTCATCCAGGCCGCGGCGGAAATGGAGGGACTCCCGGCGGGTCTCGGCACCCGCCATGCCGCCGGCATGGCCATCACCGCGGTGACCGACGCGCTCAGTGTCGTGATTTCCGAATCCACCGGAACCGTGAGCCTGTTCAAGGGCGGCCGGCGCGTGCTGGCGCTGGAGAAGGGATTGCGATAGCCGCATGACTCACGCGGACCGAATAGCGCCGCCGTTGGCATTCTCGTCCACGATCGTGGATGAAAATGCCAACAGCTTTGCCTTGTAAAGGGATGGAAGCTGAATGATTCGTTGTCTTGTCGAATTCCGAAGACATTCGGATGGTCCGTTGTTCGGATGAATTCCCTCACCTGCGTTATTGACGGATAAGGCTCCATGACTTCAGATTGTGTTGCGCACGGAACGGTTCAGCTATTGATGGATATCCAGAATCTCACGACGACTTCGGTGGGAGAATGCGGGGTTTCAAAGGATCGCCGGTTATCTCCTGCTCTTCCCGGAATGGACACGCCGTCACCTCTGGTTGGAAAGAAGGTGGTTGGAATTCTTCTTGGGGAGGGGATCGGCGCCGAAGTATTAGGCGCCGTTTCCGATGTTCTTGATCAGCTTTTCGACCGGTCGGAGCAGGGTGTCGAGATTCGGCGGGAAGATGCATTGCCTGCCACGATGGCGGATGGATCACTGAGTCCGGATGCACTTCGCTTCTGCGAGTCTGTTTTTCATGAGGGGGGCGCGATGCTGTGTGGTCCCCTGGGCGGACGGCAGGTTTATGAACTGCGGGCGGCCTTCGATCTATTCTGTAAGTTCACACCTGTTCGCCCCTCGCTTGCATTGCTGGACACCGGCGCGCTTCGTCCGGAAACGCGCCGCGAAGTCAACCTTGTCGTCGTCAGGGAAAATGCGGGGGGAATCTATTTCGGCGACTGGCATTACCAGCGCGGCGATCCGTTGGGTGGAAAAGCCGTCCACTCATTCCAGTATACCGAGGAAGAAGTTACCCGGATCATCCTCGTGGCTTTGCGTGCCGCCGAGCGAAGGTCGGGAGTCCTGACGTTGATTGTAAAATCCGGTGGCGTGCCGGCCATCAGCGAGTTGTGGAAAGACGTGTTCGACGAGTGTGTCCGCGGAAAGTCGCTGTCCACCCGTATTTTGGACGTGGACAATGCCACCTATCAGATTCTTGCCTCGGCCTGTGAGTTTGACGTGATCGTTTCTCCGAACCTGTTCGGCGACATTCTTTCCGATGCAACCGCATTGCTTCTTGGATCAAGAGGACTTTCCTTCTCCGGCAACTTCAGCGAGTCCGGCGTCGCGGTGTATCAAACCGGTCACGGCGCCGCGCACAATATCGCAGGGGACGACATTGCGAACCCCATCGGACAGGTCCTTGCGGCGGCGATGATGCTTCGCGAGAGTTTCGGTATGCTGGAAGAGGCTGAAATCATCGAGGGCGCGATCGAGAAAACACTCCTCTCCGGCATTCGAACCACGGACATTGCGTCTGCCGACTCCACGATCGTTGGTACGCGCGAGATGGGAAGATGTATTGCCCGGGCCGTGGCTGACTTCTCGCTAGCGCCCGGTACCTGAGATGAATCTTACGCTGGACATGCCTGCCATCGTCCCCGGGTCCTACATCGACGGGCGCTGGATCGAGGAAGAGGGGACCACAATCTTCGATCGTCGCAATCCTTCGAAATGGAGCGAAATCACCGCGCGCGTGCCGATGGGGACGGCTTCCGCCGTGGCCGCCGCCAGCCAGGCGGCGGTGAAAACCCAGGCTTCGTGGAGTTGCCGCTCCGGCTCGACGCGGACCGCCATATTGAGCGATTGGGCCGCAGGGATCGAGGCGCAGGAGGACGAGCTGGCGCGGCTTCTCGTGCTTGAAATAGGAAAGCCGATTCGAACCGCACGTGATGAGGTTTTGAAAGCATGCGAGTTTATTCGGGCCGCTACCCGGCAGCTGGAGGCGGAGCGGAAAAGAATCGAGACGATGGAATCAAGAGCCCGGATATGGCACCGGCCGCTGGGCGTGGTGGGACTGATTACACCCTGGAATAATCCCCTGGCGATTCCAGCGGGAAAAATCGCCGCTGCTCTGGTATTCGGCAACGGGGTTGTCTGGAAACCCGCGATCGAGGCCCCTCGGACTGCCATGGCTATGATGGAATTGCTTCGTGAAGCAGCAATCCCTCCAGGGCTGGTAAACCTCGTTTTTGGAAACGCGGACACCGCCCACTCCATTGCAGAGCAGGCAGGAGTCGCGGCATTGTCGGTGACGGGATCAATCTTCACCGGCCGATCCGTTGCCGCCCAGTGTTCGCGCCTGCGGAAGCCCCTGCAATGCGAACTCGGCGGAAACAACGCCGCCGTCGTGCTCGAGGATTGTGATATTGAGGCTGTCGCCAGACCGTTAGCCCTGTCGGCATTTCTCTCGGCCGGACAGCGCTGCACCGCCGTGCGGAGATTCGTTGTGGTAAAGAGCGTAGCCGATGAGTTCGAACAGGATTTCAGCAGGGCGATCGAAACACTTCATGTGGGTGATCCGGCGCACGAAAAGACGGAAGTCGGGCCGCTTGTCTCGATGGAACACCGTGACAATGTTCTCCTGGCAATTCGAAACGCAATTGGGGAGGGCGCAGAACTCGTCCTTGGTGCGGACACGCCGGATCGTTTGGATGCGGGATGTTGGCTGTCACCTGCCGTTCTGCGCGATGTCTCTTCCGATTCCGGTATTGTCCGCGAGGAGACGTTTGGTCCGGTTGCCGTAATTCTTCCCGTTGACGGATTGGATGAAGCCATCGAGCAGGTAAATGGCGTAGAGCAGGGCCTGGTCGCGGTGTTGTGCTCATCGTCGGAAAGCCATCGCCGTACTTTCGCGGATCGTGTCGAAGCAGGGATTATTCAGTTCAATGCCGGGCCCCTCGATGTCGATCCACACGCGCCGTTCGGCGGTTGGAAAGCCTCCGGGATGGGTCCGCCCGAGCACGGAGCATGGGATCGGGAATTCTACTCGAGACCGCAGGCCATCTACGGGTGAATCATGCGGGATGGACCCCTCTGGGCGATCACCAGCTACTACAATCCGACCGGATATCACCGCCGGTCGGTGAATTATCGAAGGTTCCGGCAAGGCCTCGAGACGCCTCTCCTCACCGTACAACTGTCCTTTCACGATACGTTCGAACTGGGAGAGGACGAAGCCGATCGAATGATCCAACTGCAGGGCGGGGATGTCATGTGGCAGAAGGAGCGGTTGCTGAACCTGGCGCTCGAAGCGCTGCCGGATCGCTGTCAATTCGTCGCATGGCTCGATTGTGACCTGATCTTCCCGAAAAGCGGCTGGGCGGACCGGGCCATGGGGCTGTTGCAGGAATTCCAGATAATTCAGCCGTTTCGGCGTGTGCAGTACCTGGGCAGGAACTGGAGGGTGGGAGAGGTTCCCGCCAATCACGTGGAGCGCACGCGAGTGTCGCTGGCATCGGGAGTTACAGCGGAAAGGCCCGCGGACATCTGCATGGAACAGTCTTCCGCAACGGGGCGGATGAGCCCCTACGCGAACGGGATTGCGTGGGTGGGGCGCCGATCACTGTTGTCTCAACATGGCTTCTACGATGCGCGGATTGTCGGAGGCGGAGACCGCGCACTCGCCTGCGCCGCATACGGATGCTTCGAAGCGATGATCAGCCGGCATGAACTGAATGCGCGGCAGTCTCAGCATTACCTGGAGTGGGCGCAGCCGTTCCACCAAACAATAGGGGGGAGTGTCTCGCATCTGAATGAGACGGTATATCACTTATGGCACGGGGATGTGGCAAACCGCGGGCTGGGATCACGTCAGACAATTCTGCGCGACTGCGAATTTGACCCGTACGTGGATATTGCCAGGGCGGACAGCGGATGCTGGCGGTGGAACACGGGAAAACCGAAGCTTCACAAGAAAGTCAGAGATTACTTCGACGCTCGTAAAGAAGACGGCTGAGGCGATCGTCTTTTGATCGCAAGCGCGTGTCGATCTTCCAGCCACTCCTGCAGCGGCTGGGGATAGAAGGCGAGAGTGATCAGGTCGTAGACCAGCGTGCCGGTGGCTGTCATAGACAGGTGGTTGTCTTTTTCGGTGATCAGGCCGGTGTCCTCCAATCGCTCCACGATGGAGCCATAGACGTCGAGGAATGAGCACCCGAATCGACTTTGAAACTCGGGCATGTCCAACGCCTTCCCGGCGCCCAGTGTCCGGGTGACGAAGTATGTTTTCCGATGCTCATCATCGAGCCTGAAGATTTCTTCCACCGGACTGCGTCCGGATTCGATGCGGGACAGGTACGCAGGAATTGTGGAGATGTTCTTGTAGACCGTATCGTCGAGGAACGACCTGGCGCTCACGCCGGCAGCGAACAGATGATCGCTGGTCAAGTCCAGTTCGTATGCGTCACCATCGCGCGTGAATCGCTGCCAGTGAGTTTGCCGGTATCCGAGTTCTGTAGCGGTTCGCCGTACAACCGCGCGCCAACGGATGAGCCGCGAAAGTTCGAGTCGCTCCTCCTCCCGCAGCAGGCGAAGCACCGGGGTGCGTTCGTTAACCCTCAGGCTGTAGGCATTTACGCTATGCGCGCCCCTGGCTGCGATTTCCTTGAAATCCTGTCTGAAATCTTCTTCCTCTTGTCCGGGGAGCCCGTAGATCAGATCCACGTTGACGGTTCTGCCGCTCTCGACCAGTAGATCCATTGCATCAATCGCTTCCTTCGCCGAGTGTCGACGGTGGACCGTTGCCAGGATTTCGTCGCGCAACGTCTGGATTCCCATGCTGACTCGCTGAACGTGGTGATTTGCCAGGACCCCGAGATGGTCCGGGGTCAGTGTTTCCGGCGAGCATTCGACGGTGTGGACCGATTCGCGGGAGCGGGTCATTCGGCCGAAGGCTGCAGCCAGCACCGAATCAAGCAGGTGCGGCGGCAGGGCGGTGGGCGTACCGCCGCCCATGTACAGTTGAGCGAGGGGAGCGCCCTGCGGCAGCGCCTGGAGTTCGCTGCGAACTCCGTGGACATAGCGTTCCATATCGTCCCGGGATGCCCCGATTTGCTTCACGTAGAAACAGAAATTGCAGGCGTACCTGCAGAACGGAATGTGAATGTAAATTCCCAGGGGCTTTCTCCCAGGGCGAGGTCTTTCACACCCAGGATCGGACGCGAATGTCGGCGTGGACATGGGAAAGACGTGCGGCGGGGCGTAGGGCACATGAGCGGCCGGTTGCAGAACCTCGGCAATTCGATCAAGATCCACTTCCAGCGGGCCCGAAGATGTTTCCAAGAGAAGCATGATGTGTTCATAGCGCTGTTTGTCACCATTGGACAACATTGATTTTCAGTCTATCATAGTCATAATTCGGAATCGGACACTCATGCCCATCCCATTTTCAGAACACTTGAAGTTTCTACAGCGAATCGTTGCCGGCAATCGCGTGTCCATCGAGAATTGTTTCGCCGATTCGGCTTTCTCCGATGACGAGTTCGTTCGGTTCATGCAGCGACAGAAGCTGGCCGGATTCTTGTTCGGATCGCTCGAACGGACGGGCATGGCAGATCATCTTGCGCCGTACAACCGGGAACTTCTTGCTGGAATCTACTGTCAACAGCGGGAGAAGTTTGACCGGTTGGTCGGGGAACTTTGCCGGCTTCTCAACTCTTTCGGCGATCCTGAGCCGGAGATCCTTTGGATAAAGGGCCCAATCTTTGCCCAGCGGTTCTACGGCGATTCAGGGCTTCGTAGAATAGCGGACCTCGATGTCGTGGTGAAAGGTGACCTGGAGATTTCGGAGATCGACGGCTTTTTGCGCAAAGTCGGCTATCAGAGGACCTCGAACCTTCCTCTTGGCGGGTATCTGGCGCGAAAAGTCATTCACAGTCTCGAGTATCGAAATGGGCGCACCAAGCTGGATGTGCATTGGACGTTTCGCACTCACTGTTCCTATCGGATCGACTACGAGAGGGTGTGGCAGAAAAAGCAATCGCTGGAGTTGTCCGGCGCGGAGGTTCAAACCCTGTGCGACAAGGATGCGTTGCTGCTTTTGCTGGTTTCGATCTTCAGCGATTTGCAGATCGGTCACATCCGACAGAAGGCTTTTGTCGACGTTGTGATGATCCTCCGCCGGATACACGACCAGATCGACTGGGGCAATTTTCTGCAGGAGCGGGAGCAGGAGGGCCTGCTCGCCATTACGGTGAACGTTCTCGACCTGGTCCTTGGCATTCTCGACTGCAGAGAGGCGTTCGATGCGCTGGCGGGATCCATTGACGCGAATTACCGACTGGTGTCTCTCACCGATCTCGAAGACAAGATCAAGTTGCTGGATTCGCGCGGTCGCGCTTTTCGAAACAAGCTGTGGTCGATGCCACTTTATGACGATCCTCTCTTACAATCGTTCGGATGGTGGGTGATTTCACTTCCGGTGAAACTGCCCGCCTATGGATTGCGCACTTCGGCGAGGTTGATCAGGCCGTCGTGACGGCGTGTAGAAATGACAAATCATCCATTTCCCGGGCACCGGTTTTGTATTCGAACGATTGAACCGTTTCCGTCAGCTGGAGGCATGCCATTCGGATGGATTCTTCAGATGGGCCCCGTGGTTGTGGTGGAAATACGGCGTCGAAAATCGAATCTCGATACCGTTGATTGCCCGGGATCAGGAGTCCCTTTTCCACTAATCGGTGGACGGCGGCGGCAGGTTCGATTGGCAGCAGCAGATTTGTCGCCCGGGTGGAGTCAAATCGCGGAAATACCAGGGTGGTACAAGTCACCTGTGCCTGCGATTCTATGCCAAGCAAATCGCAGAACTGCGCGGGGCTCAGGCTTGGGGGCCACTTTCCCGTGAACGCGGCGCCCTGTCCCTGCCGCAGTTCTGCCGCTTCGTTCATCGTGAGGTCTCGCTGATACTTCCGGTCCCGAATGCGAGGATCCAGGCCCGGAAATAGTTCGACGGTCTCGGGGCGAATTCTGGTAAACGTCGGCACTCCGCGCACTTGTGGTTTCAATGAGAAATTCGAAATGAAAACTCGGTCGTTGGCGATGAATCGGCAGGTTTTTGACGCCGTTGCCTGCATGGTCAGGGTGGTCTTTCCGGAGTTCTTGGAGCCGGCGAATATGATGCCGTGCTCTCCATTTGCAATCGCCGCACCGTGGACGAGTAGCGATCCGGAGCCGAGTTCGTGGTGGATCATCAATTCTCGGACGGTTCGCATCAATCCGGTGCGCGCTCCGCGTCCGTCTCTTTCGGCCACAACCGCGATTTCACCCTTGTTGACAGCCAACGTGTAAAACACCCGAAGCTTTTCATCAAACACACGACGTTCCCCCGGGTCGGCCTGCCACCGGCGGTGTTGCTTGAACCGGCCGTCCATGATGAAGCAATTGACATTTGGGTTGTCCGCAGAGGGGCCCTTCCGGGCCACGCGCTCAAAGATCGAGGGACTCAAAGACAAGGTGACATTGAATTTGCTGTTCACATCCTGGACCGATTCGAATGCCGGGACAATAAACTCGGTGAGCCACTGCAGCGGAGCTGAATCATCGCAATGAACATCCACACTGAATTCGTTGTAGCTGTACTTCATTTTTCCCGACTGTGGCCATCGAGTTGTAGCGCAAGAGCCTCGGCGCCTTCGGCGTCCGCGCGCGCGCGAACCACGGCTGAATGAGCCAGCGCGCTGACGATCCAGAAACCGGAATGGATCAGAAAGGCGGCCGGATCGCGGTGGCGCGAATAGCCCTCAAGGAATGCCGCCTTTTGCCTGTCGTCCATCGGCCAGCGGGAGAAGGTTCTCCCAAGATCCTCCTCGAGTGGCCCGGTCGACAACGATCCGTTATCAATCACACGGAGGATATGCCCGGTATCCAGGACGATGTTTTCTGCGCAGAAATCCCCATGGATGAATCCAGTATCTGCACCGCTGGGCGCGCCCTGGCCGAAGCGGCGCATCAGCCGGAGGCGGGTTTGCATCGGAATCAGATTGGATCGCTCAAGTTCCTGGAGTTCTGCATCGAAGTTTTCGGTTCGCTTCCTGATTTCAACCGGTCCGCAGTCCCGCCTGCCGGGGCAGGATGTTGTGTGGAATGTGCCCAGAATTTCTCCGCACGCTGCCAGGATATCCGCGGTCAAGTTAGACAATTCGTTCAGGGGGGTCCCATCGATCCACTTTTCGAGAAGTGCTTCTTCGTTCCTTGCCATGATCTCAGAGAGGGATGGCGACCCCAGGGCGGAGCAGATGTTCATCATCTTCACCGCGTCATCGGCAGACCGCAATCGCCTTCCCTTTAGCGTCAGTCCGCTCTCGAACTCCAGGCGGAAAGTGGCTTTCGGCCGCCCGGGAGCGTTCATCCCTGTAATCTCTTTAGCGGAAACGAGCAACTCGGGGAAATCATTGATGAGACCGCAGAGACTGACACCCAGTTTCAACGCGTCACATTGCATGACGATATATTGTCATCCGAAGGTGGCGAAATCGCCGATTCTTCAAGTGAATCACCCTCTCCGAAATGTGCATCGTATTCGTAATGCCGAACAGAGAATTGTGTTCCCGCATCAGCGATTTGGCGGCGAATAGAGTTGTCGGATTATTTACAATGTTGTTGAGCATGCCGCTTCACCAGGGCCCGATTTTATCAGAAGCTTGCCTGCGAACCGTACCAAGGCTATTACAGAAGTCCAACTGTTGATTGCCCTCGTGAGTCATATTATGATCCAATGTTCCAGTGAGGCGATTCAGTCGAAGAGGAAGCAATACGGGCCAGTGAGAGCCATTGCGAAATATCTGCACGCGAGTCACATGCAACGGTTCGGCATTGCGAATACAATGCAGATTGCAAAATCGATCAACCGGCTTCGATTCAAGAGGCAGGAAACGTACCGCCGGGATCAATTCCGGGATCGCTTTGACGATCTCATTACAGATAACGGAGGCGTTGTGGGAGAGATTGGTGCGTTACAAGACGGCTGGTGTCTCGATACGTCGATGTCGAATCCCCGCCTCCAGAGCCTCCTGGACCAGAGCCGGGAGATCATTGAAAAGTTCGGACGTATTCGGAATACCTCTCCGGGCGCCTATCGGAGCTTTTTTCAAAACATACTTCCCGACCATGAAGTTCCTGCGTATCCTGCGGTGCTTGACTTCGCGCTCTCTTCCGAAGTTCTTTTCGTTGTCAGTTCCTATCTGAAATGCATTCCAGCTCTTTCAAGGTGTCACCCGGAAGGGATTCGCCTCGCCGAGTCGTTCGCCGACTTTGATGACCAGCCGGATACACTGCGCGATAGCCAATTGTATCACATTGACTACTACTCCCGTCCGAATGTGTATGTGATTGTTGCACTGGAGGAAATCACGGAAGAATGCGGCCCATTTCGATTTCTACCAGCGTCGGTTTCCCGTAAAGCAGCGGGACAGTTGAAATACTGGTCACGAAAGAAGCCGTATCGACTGAGCGACGAAGAGTTGTACGATGTTGTCGATCCTGATGATGTGATAACATTTTCTGGCCGCCCGGGCTCAATTCTGTTTATCGACCCCAGCACCTGTTTTCACTATGGCAGCAGAAACTCGGTACAACCTCGCTACCAGTTGATGTTGGGGTATACCACCGCCGTCCGAACGGACTTAAGCGAAGAATACCTACGAAACCGGGTCTATTCGGCGCGGCCTGGAGACTCCCGGCTTGCACGCATGGTGTTGGATCGCCGGTATTTGCCTTGAGAGTGTGGCACTCGCATCCTGGACCGTGTGCTGAAATCGATTCCAGATTTGGGGAGCATCTTTGAACATCAAACATTGAAGGTTCAACGTCAAAGTGGAGGACTTTTTCTATTCCTTCGATGTTCAATGTTGGACGTTGGATGTTCGATATTCGATTCTGGTTGGGCTCCGCTACACGGGTCGCATACCCGTGCTACGTAACTGACATTCCGGCTATTTTGTCGGCGATTGCTTCGATCAATAGCTCGAGGCATCCCGGCCCCAGTGATGAGGGCTCTTCCTGGTAGAGCCCGATTCCATACTTCTCGCGCGGCAGAAGATAGGCGACCTGGTACGAACGGTCTACCGGCGAGACCATTATGAATTTCTCCGGGAAGCGGTTTTGTAGTTCGGATTGAAGTAAAGAATAGGGTTCGCCTTCCACCGTGACCCACACCGCGTCTCCCGCCATGAGCACCGTGTATTCCAATGGGTAGGTGTCACCGGCGGGAAAGTCCTTGAGTCTCGCGATCCAGCGGTTGGCCCGCTCCTGCATGGCGCGGCCGATCTGAACCTGCATATCGTCCCCGGCCTCCCGCGCAATTCGAATCTTCTCTTCCCACTCCGCCGATTCACGACGCAGGGCTTCTTCGTCGGGCCGCTCCCGCAGCGGAAGATTGACGGCTGCCGATGCAGCGGCAAAGAATTCGGTCTGATGGATTCTGTCATCGGATGCGGGGAGATGGTCCCACGTTCCCAGGTTCGCCCCGGAGATTACGGGTCCGGCATAGGCAAAGTCGTGCCCGGTGGGCGGGAGCCCTTCGAATGTCGCCAGCGCGGAAAAGGCGACTTGCCGGCCGTTGCGGTCGGCAATCTCCGCGTCGCCGACATACCCGACGCGCGGTCCAAGTTCTCCACAGGCTCCCAGGAGAAAGGTACAGGGTACGCCGGTGCTCTGCTCGACGGTTTCCCGGAGCGCTCCGGGGTAATCGGGGCTGATCTCCGTGTTATCCCAGGCCAGCGTCGTGGCGTGGCAGGGGTAATGCACGAATGTCCATGACACGGAACCCGCCTGATCCGTCACCCGTGCCACCCGCAACGGGGTGGGGGCCTGGATGTCCGGATTAAAACCGCAAACGTGAAATTCATTCGCATCGTCCCAGCAATCACGGTGATTGCCCATGTCGCATTGCCCGGTCCCGTACTCGATCGTTGCCGGATGTATTTCCGATACCGATTTCCGGCAGGCGGATTCAATTTTCGAATGAAGCGCATCCAGGTAGGGCGCGATCAGATCCCCGCCCGGTTCCGACTGTCTGCCTGAATCGACGGCGCCGGCCGAGTGGGTGTGCGAATGGGTGATGGAAATTCCGTCCACAGGAATGGCGGTCGCCCCGGAGACGCAGGCCTGAAGAGATGCGAACGTGTCGCGGGGGAGGCCGAGCAAATCGCACTGAACCCGGACGAATCGGCTTTCCGCATGCCCGGAGATCGGCTCGAAAACCAGGACGTCGGCCAGGAGGGGGCGATGAATTCCGGTGGACCGATCATGTGTCGCCGCGCCCCAGAACCGGTGATTCATTCCGACCGGTGGCGTGATCTCAACCCGGGCTGCGCCAAAACGGAGCCTGGATGCGGGGGTGTGCAGGATGTTTGTTTTCATAAGATGAATTTTGAATATCGAATGCTCAATGTCCAACATCGAAGTTGGAGGTTCTCGGTCCCGCAACATTCAATTCAATTCTCTTGCGCTTGAAAAACAGGGGATTAGCCTCTAGATTCCATCCCACATGAGTGATTTGGAGTCATTAAAGCAGGCGCTCGCGGCGTCACCCGGCAACGTGCCGTTACGGCTTTTGCTGGCCGGCGCATTTCTGGAGCATTTTCAATTGGATGAATCGCGCGAGCAGTATGAGGAAGCGGTACGGATCGATCCCGGAAACATCGATGCGCGACTCGGTGTGGTGAATGTGGTGAATCTCCAGGGAAGGACCTCGGAGGCGGTGGTGCGGCTTGAGCAGATTTGCCGTGACGCGCCCGATCACGCGCCCGCCTGGATGATGCGAGCCCGGTTGGCGTTACAGGAGGGGGCCGGCGCCGAGGCTCGAACCCACTATGAACAAGCTGTAACCCAGAACCCATCTCTTGCCGATCCTGAGCTCTTGAAGAGAATCGAGGAAGCCGGCGGCGCCCATTCGCCCGACGGTGCGGCACCGGTGCCCCTGCCGACCGGCGCTGGATTCGGCGAAGCGCAGCTGGACCCGGAGGAGACGGACGGATTCGACCCGGGCCGCCCTTTCGACGACATCGGCCTGGAGTACAGCGAAGAGCCGAACTCCGATTTTTCGAATGTCGGCGGAATGGAGGACGTTAAGGAAAACATCCGCATGAAAATTCTGTACCCGCTTCAGAACAAGGAATTGTTTGAAGCGTACGGAAAGAAGGCAGGGGGAGGTGTACTGCTGTACGGTCCCCCCGGCTGCGGGAAAACGCTGATCAGCAAGGCGACCGCGGGAGAGATGGAAGCGAAGTATATCTCGCTGGGTCTGCACCAGATCCTGGATATGTGGATCGGCGGCAGTGAAAAACGCCTCCACGAAATCTTCGAATTTGCGCGCGCGCACGCGCCGGCGGTTCTATTTTTCGATGAAGTGGATGCGCTTGCCGCGGATCGAAAGGATATGCGCACATCCGCCAGCCGGACGCTGATCAATCAGTTTTTGGCCGAGTTGGACGGCGACAATGGCGACAATGACGGGGTGCTGGTGCTGGGCGCGACGAACGCTCCCTGGCATCTTGACTCCGCGTTCCTGCGGCCGGGCCGATTCGATCGGATTGTATTTGTTCCGCCACCCGATCAACCTGCGAAAGAGGCGATCATGCGGATCATGGCGGAAGGGAAACCGGTGTGCGAACTCGATCCCCGGACACTCGCCGCAAAAATGAAAGACTTCTCCGGCGCGGACATCAAGGCGGTCTTTGACGAGGCAATCGAAGACGCGCTGACCGAAGCGATGAAGTCCGGAAAAATCGTTCCCGTTAGCCCGAAGCAGCTGATGAAAGCGGCGAAGAAGACGAAACCCTCGACCCGAAAGTGGTTCGAGAGCGCCAAGAACTATGCGCTCTATTCGAACCAGAGCGGATTCTACGACGACGTGCTCGAATATCTCGGGTTGAAGAAATGAGCAACGGCGCAGGACTGGAAAAATTGAAACGCGGCCTGCTCCTGCGGGCGCAGGGCCGGCTGGAGGACGCGGAGGTCTTCCTGAAAGAGGCCGTCGCCGCCGATCCGGAGGACGGGCATGCATTTTTCGAACTGGCCGTCTGCCAGATCAACATGGAGGGGCGACGCAAGGAGGCGCTCTATTCCATAAACCAGGCGATCTCCCTGGATCCCGGTATTTCCGAGTTCCACTCGGTAAAGGGAATTGCGCTGGCGTTTCTGGACCGGGGCAAGGAGGCACTGGAAGCTGCCGATGAAGCCATTCGGCTGTCGCCGGAAAGTTCGCTCGCGTACCAGTCGAAAGCGCGCGGATATCTTGTCCAGCAGAGCTGGGCGGACGCGGAGAGGGAGGCGCGCAAAGCCTTGTCACTGGATCCGGACGACAGCGAGTCGGGGCATATCCTCGCTTCGGTGCTGCGCCTCCAGGGGAAGATGAGCGAAAACGCGGATGCCGTCGACAAACTGTTACGCGACAATCCCGAGGATCCGTACGCACATTTTAATGCGGGATGGTCCGCGCTCCAGCGATCCGACAATCGACAAGCGGAGGAACATTTCCGGGAAGCGCTTCGAATCGATTCGGACTTCGACCAGGCCCGCACGGGGCTGATCGAATCTTATAAAGCCCGGTCCCCATTGTTCCGCCAATATCTCAAGTATTGCTTTTTCATGCAGAAGTTTCAGCGGGGCACGCAGTGGGCGATTATCATCGGATTCTACCTTGCCTATCGCTTCGGAAGAGCAATGCTTTCCTCGGTTCATCCCGTTGCCGCGACGGTGCTCATGATCGTGTACCTGGCTTTTGTATTCTGGGTCTGGGTGGCCGGCGGCCTGGGTCACTTTCTGATCCTGACGGATCGCTCTGCCCGAATTGCCCTCAAGCGCAATGAGGCTTTGGAAGGCCTGGTTGTCGGCGGGGGATTGATCCTGGGCATCGGGTTGGCCGTGGTGGGCTCACTGACCGGCGCGGGTTACTTGATTCTTGCCGGCGGCGGTATCGCGGCCGCCTCGATTCCAGCAGCCCTGACATTCACCAACGAATCGCGACTGGGACGCTTCGTATTCGGCGGAATCCTTGCCTATGTGTACGGATCCACCCTGGTCTGTGCCGTCGTATGGTGCCTGAAGCCGGACAGCGAGCCGAATGAGTCAATGTTCGCGCTGGCCATGCTCGGCCTGCTCTTGTGCGCAATCTGTACCTGGATTGGCAACATTCCCGCTCTTCGAACCGCGCGAGCGCGGTGAGAGGGGAAGGGTCGGGTGGGGTCGGAGCCCGGCCAGGAACTCTTCGAGCAGGACCTGGAAATTGGACCACTGGTGGCCCGGCACACCTGGTCAGACGCCTCGCGGGCACCGTACGGGGCGTTGAAGATTGAGATTGGAAAGCTGAATTTTCCCGCAATCCGGGCAAGTCCCCACGAACCGGACTGACCGCGGCAGGTTCCCACCAAAGATCATCCCCCCAAGCCTCCGCTCCCCGCTGAACAGCTCAGAACTCTGAGCTGTCAGACCCCTTTGCATGCAAGTTGTCTTGGACAGCCGTCCAGGGGCTTTGTATACTAAACCCGTGCGTAGGGACATGGCCGAAAGTCAAGATTTTTTCGGACGGATCCGGGAATTGACCGGCGCGAAGCGCGCACTACTTGCAACGATTTCCCGAATGACCGGACTGAATTTAAACGGGAAATTCAATAAACGTCATTCGAGAAATCGTTTGCGCAAGTAATATTATCTGAAATTCGGCTATGACCTCAATTTGGACTCGTGTGCTTCTTGTTGCGTTGGCTCTGGTTCCGCTCGTTACTGCGGCAAGATGGGTGCCCGAGTGGCTAACGGATGAGCAGGAGATTGCCGATCGCTCCGACATAATTGTCACTGCGCGTGCTTTGGTTACTAAAGATAGCGGAAACCCGACAAACGTTCTGGTTTCCGGTCTCGGTGGGTACGATGTCCACGATCGCAAGCCCCTCTATATTCCGGTGCGCACTGTGTTTGAGATTGAGGCAGTTCTCAAAGGAAGTGAAACAAACAATTTAATCAAGTTGTCGCATTATAGGTGGAATCAGGATCTGCTTAGAAATGTATTGATCTCTCCCCGGATGCTCGTGACGCTCACAAATGACATGTACTACTTGCTCTTTTTGGTTGAGCAAGAAGATGGTGTATACGGGCCAACGTCCGGTAAGATGGATCCGGTATACTCCATTGAATCATTGGTCGCGCCGGGATTCAGATTCAGAGAAAGTGGAAGATAACAAACCACTGGATCGGATTCCTGGCACGGCATCAGGAACCGATCAGCGGTAGCGTTGGGCGTTTGGAAAGGATGAAATGAGCTTGTCGGAAGATGACAAAGAGTTCGTAAAGAGAATTGAAGCCAAAAGAGCAGCATGGCCAATAGTTCGATGGGTGATTTTGGTCGTAGGTTGCTTCTTTGCCATCGCGGGCTACTGGTGGTTGAGAAAGCTCTCTCAGCCCGAAGCATCTCCTGGTCCGTTCTTTGGCTTCGCCCAAGTACTCAGCGCTTGGCTCTTGTTAGGGTTCTACATGGTCGCGCGTACTCTATCTCGCTGGAGAGGAAGCAAAGAAGAGTTGCTGTTGCTGCGGTTAAGTGCACAGGAAATTAACGAATAGCCCAACAAAGGCCTTGACGGGACCGCGTACGACACGCGGCCCATCAGGCTGATCGTTCGACTGGCCAAATGAACGTGGAGACTACAACAGCGGAACCGAAGCAGAATGACGAGGGGATCGTTTGTCCTGGTTGCGCGCGCGTTCAGTGCGCGGACGCCACGTTCTGTGGTGACTGTGGCGCTCCGATTTCTGCGGTATCCGTTCTAGGCCCACTGGAGCAGGTTTATGCTGAGGGACATATGTTTCGGCGCGCGGCGCGCGGTCCGACAAGCCGGATCGTACTGGTGGGAATGTGGCTTCTGTTCTTTCCTTCGCTGCTGGTACTAATCACCACCGTTCCTCGCGGGCAATGGCCATTTGCAATCCCCCTTGGTTTCCTGTATGTCCTTTTGCTTTGGCGCGTGACACAGAACTATTTTCAACGGAAATCCGAACCATCAGCGTCGAACAATAGCGTGGTGTAGCCGCGCTCGGCGCGCGCAACACACGCAAGTCGTTCGATGTATAAATGAAGGAATGTCCGGACATCCTGGATGGGGCAAAAGTGCTCTGCTGGACTCCGCTGGATGATCGGCACCACTCGACAGGGCAAACGCGTCACTATACCGGCGGTCAGCTCCAGACCAACTTCGCAGGACTTGCCGTCGCTACGTACGACAAGGACAATGCGTGCTACCTCCTCTATTGCGATGCTAAATGGGAAGTGGCGAACGACACCCTCCACAACTCTCCGGCAGAGGCCAAGGCAAGTGCCGAGGAGCAGTTTGCCGGGACCTCAGCAACATGGATCGACAAAGGGACATCGAACAAGGCGATGGTGGAGCCGGCGTGACCGCCGCACCACATCGCTGATCGTTCGGTGCTGCAATACGAACGTGACAATTCGCCCAATTGAACTATCGGATGCGTCGGACGTTCAACGGTATGCCTCTGACGCGAGATTGGCTCGCACTTGCAACGTCCCGCATCCGTATCCGCAGGACGGTGGGGAGCAATTTGTTCGGCGGAGCGTCGATGTACGACGGAATCGTGAGCGATTTCCGTCAGCAGTACTACTCGACGGAGAGTTCGTCGGGATTGTCGGACTAAATGAGCCGGATCTCGAAAATCCGACAGTAGAATGCGACTACTGGATTGGCGTGCCTTTCTGGGGCAAGGGGATCTGCACAAAAGCAGTAGATCTTGCCGTGAAGTATGCTTTTTCTGATCTGCATATGCAGACCGTGCTTTCCGGGTGCCGGGAAGGGAACACTGCATCCATACGTGTGCTGGAGAAGAACGGGTTTGATGAGATCGATAGTGTGCTAGCCACTGACACCTACGGAAAGAAGTTCAAAGGCGAGCGCCTTTGCCGCTTTCGCCTTTGCAAACGGGATTGGATAGCCAGGAACACCGAACAAGCGAATGGTGGAGCCGCGGAACGACGCCGCGCACCACATTCGTAATCGTTCCCCGGCTCTGCGCGCGGGCAGATCCGAAGCGCGCAAAGGCTCTGGCTTACATCTCGGCTTCCGTCTAGCGGGAAATCTTGAACGAATTAGGGCCATACCGGTACAATAGCAATGTTGGACGAACTGAAAAGCGAAGGTGCTGCCTGCTATTCTCCCGGCCGTACGCGGGAATTGACCGGGGCGAAGCCTTCGCTTCGAGCGGCTGGCTCCACCTTCGATCCTTCAACCCAGGTGGCCGGCCGGACTGCACTATTCGGCCTCGGTAGAGGCTCACTACAAATGGCTACGGGGAACAAGACTTTCCACCAGATTCCCGCCTTCGCCGGGAACTGGTGACAGTCGACGTTGAATTGTTGAGTTGAAAGCGGATGCGGCACTTTAGAAACAATTGGTTGGTCTATGCGGCGGCAATCTGGATCGCCGTCTATTACGGGGTGATGCATTCCAACGCCATGGCCGAAAAGAGAAAAACGAGACGAATGGTCGCGATGACTATGGAAGGTCTGTATGCAGAACTTTCAGCTCTTACTGCGACCATTTCCAACAATGCGTCGGGGAGTCTCGGCGGATCTGTCATTTATGAGTCGTTGGACGAACATTGGAGGTGGGTGGTGGACCATCACGAGGTGGAGTACAACTTTCCCGCAGCAAATTCAGATGTATCGACAGCCGAACTTAGATGCAGGACGAAATACGGAACCCTGGTTATACAGGATGGCAGCACGCCTTTCTGGGTGGATAGAGAAATTCAACAAGGAGCTGAAGGTGCCGGAGAACGAAGCTCCGCACCTTAGCAGTTTCGTTGGCGAACGGAGAACAAGATGAGGGAGCCGCTGGCTTACCTGAAAGGCGAGTATGTTCCAGCATCGCAGTGCGTGTTGCCGATCTATGACTTGGGGATCGTCCTCGGCGCTGCCGTGACGGATTTCTTGCGGACCTTCCGCCAGGAACCGTATCGGATGGAGGATCACGTCCAGCGGTTCTACCGCTCATGCAAGTACGCCCGTATCGAGCCGCTCGTCTCGATGGAGGAAAGTCTGGCGATCTCCCGGAAGCTCATCGCCGCGAATGCTCCGCTCGCGGCTGGCCGGGAATTGGGGCTGGTCTATTACATGACGGCCGGCGAGAACTCGGTCTACGCAGGCGCTGCCGGCGTCTCGGAGCGCCTGACGCCAACCTATGTGCAGCACACGTTTCCCCTCCCATTTCTCCTTTGGCGCAGCGCCTTTGTCGAGGGAATCCACTGTGTCACACCTGCGCCCCGGCACTGGCCGCCGCAATGCCTATCCTCCAAGATCAAGAACCGCAACCGGCTTCACATGTGGATCGGCCAGCAGGAAATCCACGCCTCCGACCCCAAAGCCACGCCGCTCTATCTCGACATGGGGGGCAACATCACCGAGACGGGCGGATCGAATTTCGTGATTTACACGGACGGCAAGGTGATCTCCCCCCTGCGGAACAACATTCTCTGGGGGATCAGCCTGACGGTCCTCACGGAGATCCTGGAAACGATGGGAATTCCGTTCGTCGAGCAGGACATCCAGACCTACGACGTGGTGAACGCGGATGAGGCGTGGACTCCGACGACGCCGTATTGCCTCGGTCCCGTGGTCCGGATCAACGGCGTCCCGATCGGCGACGGCAAGCCCGGCCCGATGTGGCGACGCATACTGGACCGCTGGAGCGGCGTCGCGGGGCTGGACATCTACCGCCAGGTCACTGAGAGCGCTTGAGTCCCCGCCGTATTGGAGTCGGCAGAAATGGACCGCCAACAAGACCGTCGAGAATATCGGCGCGAAGCCGCGCCGAATTCTCACGCTGGGCGTTAGGCCGGAATATGTCGCCTCAACTAGAATCGATCGCGATGGTAGTAATGGGCTGCGTCGCGGTGTTTCTTGCGATCTTCTTCGTTAAGGATTTCCTGCGGCGAAAGCAAGTATCCGAACGGTTGGAAGACCGCGTCCAGCTGAGCGACGAGGCCTTCCGAAAAACCTACTACCCGGAGAACGACGAACGTGGTTTGATTGCCTCAAGAGTCCGTCGCGTCCTGTCAAACAATCTGGAGACTCCCCTCGGCGGTCTATGTATCGACGATCGGTTGGACGAGGACCTCTTCACGGAAACAGAGGCGAATCCTCACCTCCTGTGGGAATTAGAAGAAGAGTTTGAGATGAGTTCACCTGATGTCGATCAAGAGGAGCTGGATAGATTCAATGAGCAAGTGCGCACTTTCCGAGATCTTGTGCTATATATGGAAGAGCGCCTTGCCTCGGGTAAACAAGTGAAAAGAGCCTAACCATTGCATGCAGGACGGTGACTCGCGAACTTCGCCACGTCCTGATGCTGATCGTTATGCTCGCCGATAAGTAAGGGGCGAAAGAAAGGCAGGTAGGTATCATGAAATGGTTCGCAATCGCATTCACTATCGTCGCTGCAGCGTTCTTGTGTGGCTGCAATTCCGCTGTACCTTCGTCCGTCGACAGATTGGGAATGATCTCGGTCGGCATGACAATGGACGAAGTCGTCGCGGAGCTGGGTGAACCAAGTGGATTCATGTCGTGGGAAGACGTGCCGCTGGGTGCGGAACCCACCGGCGAGGAGACAAAACAACCGGTATGGACACGCCCAGAGTATACGCTGCTCGCGATGTTTTCGGAGGAGGGCGAACTCGTCCATAAACAGATTTTATCGGTGACAAACCCGTGACCGCATAACAAGATTCCGGACCAGACTCCCTCCGTTGTCGGGAGCAGGTCGGAATCGACGTTGCACTGGGAGTACATGAATTGAAGTTCGCACTTTGTAGAGCCGTTCAACTAGCGCTGGTGGTCGTTTATGCTGTCGGCGTCCTCATTGTTACTGTCGGCGTATTCGGCTTCGCTGCCAAAGTCGCCTCCAGGTTGTTAGGAATTGCAGCCTCCAGGTGGTCAGAAATAGACGCCTCCAGGTTGTTAGAGATACAGGGTGGCGATCTGGAGTCAAGTTTGGCTCTGGTCGGAGGAGGCGCGATTGTAACGTACTTAGCCAGGGGTGTAGAGAAAGCGCTCGTCAGCCTCGTGAAACCGCCGGATGACCGTTTCGTCGAGATACTAGGGCGGCCGATCACCCACACTCTCCGGAAAGAAGCATAAGAAGTGCAACAAGTACCTCGACGGGACCGCGAACGACACGCGGCCCATCAGGTGAATCGTTCTACTTAATAGGATGAGTTTAAAGATTGTCACACTTCGATTTCTGTCACTAAAACCGCGGATCCTACGCGACGATCAGAGATTGATCATCAGATCGTCATGGGTATATCATGTCTGCTACCTCTTTGCGTGCTCCCAAAGAGTGGTCTTCGAACGCACCCAGAAGCTCGTGTTGGTCAATCGGCGCAAGTGGTGGTTCATTCGCGAATCGGATACAACTCCTTACGCATCGATTGATGAGGTGGGGTTTTGGTGTAAGGACTATCCGGAGTATTGCGGCGACGCCCCATACTGGGGCGATAAGTACGAGATCGTTTGGTTGGTGATAAGGATTAAGGGAACCGGCGAGGTGATCAAGTTGATTCCATTCGAGGGAGAAGGATCGGTGGAGACCGGTTTCTTGGGTGTTCTGCTCGGAGATTCTATTATCGATCTTCAGGGCGACCACGCGGAGGCTGCGACAAGCGCGAGACTGATGTTGAAGAAGGAACTGGCAGGGTAGAACAATCAAATGGTGGCGACACGGAACAGCTCCGTGCCCCACATTTGTAATCGTTAGCTCACTGCAGGACATGGACTACTCATGACCGCCAAAAAGAAGTCGCCGAAAAAGAAGCCTGCCAAGAAGAAGGCTACCAAGAAGAAGGTCGCTCCGAAGAAGGGGCCATACGGCGGCCACCGAAACCGGTAGATTCTAAATTGTGAAGAACATTCCACTGGATAACATTCTGGAGGAATCAGGGTTTCTCACGGACAAAATTAGCACACTCGTGAGAACTGTTGCGGTCAGTGAAATCGCGTTTGTATGGGCTCTTCTTACGGCAGGCAGTGCGGATGCGACCGTGTTTTCAATGAACTCGGCAGCCCCGCTCATTATAGCAGGAGTTGTAGCCATCGCGGCGTTGACTTGCGATTTCTTGCAATATTTTTTTGGATTCCTGTATGTGAATGCGCTTCGGACGGAACTCGAGGAAGCGAATCTGGAAGAAGGATTATATGATTATGGCGATTGGCGGTATAGAACGAGAAATGCGCTATTCTGGATCAAGCAGATCGTCCTATTCGTATCACTGGCGTTTCTAGTTTATGCTGTTGCCACTGGTGTATAGCTCAGCGGAAACCTAAGCTAACACCCTGGTGGAGACGTGGTGACCCACGCTCCACAGAGTTGTCGTTCCCCGGCTCCGTCCTTGGGCAGCCCCCGGAAAAGCACCATATCCACGGCAGACCTGGGTCGTAAGCGGGCAGGAAATCTTGAACGAATGTGTGGAAAAACTGTACAATACAAATGGTGGTGAGACTTGTGGAACGATGCGATGGCGAGGATTTTCCCGGCCGTACGCGGGAATTGACCGGGGCGAAGCCTACCTTTGGCTCGGCGCTCCGGCAAAGGGTTCAACCCAGGGAGCGAACGAGTGATTTCAAGAACGGCTCCGGTGGCCTTGCCAGACCAACGAACGCAAACTAATCAGGGGAACAAAACTCTCCACCAGATTCCCGCCTTCGCCGGGAACTGGTGACAGTTGCCGTTCCCCAGGAGAAATTCTCTCATGAAAACAATGCTGACCGTCATAATTGCCTGTGTGCTTTTTTCGGTGCCGAATGATTTGTCAGCCCAGGACAGGACCGAGCCAGTTCATTTTCAGCGATTTGGTGAGGCACACAAATTCATATTCTTCTCAGTCCTGGAGGGGCTCTATGAAGACGGCGTAACGCAAGACGAAATCGAGCGGATATTGATGAAGCGCGAGGGTCATGGATACGAGCATTTCATCTATTCTTGCCCGATTTGCACTGGGGTCCTTCAAGCCGCACGGCTTTATGCGGCGAGACCAAGATTTCATTCGTTTAAGCCGACCCCAGCGGATGAACACCAAGTGGAAAACGGGACATTTGGAAGCGGACTGTCCGCAGAGGTCAGACTAGCATTGGCATCAGAGAAGGTGGAGATCCGACTCGAGGCAATCCATGGTCTTGTTTGGAAGTGGAGCGATCGACGACTGAAACGTCTGGATCTATCCCATGAAGAGGAAACTGAGTTGCTGGCCGAGATCGATGCCGGTCGAGAAGCAGGAATGAGTGCGCTGAGGCACTGGCAGGAAGACCCTGATGAATCGCTGATGAAATCCTATGCACCGGGGTACGTCGAACTCAAGGGGTGCGCCATGTGCAATGCGGCATGCAAAGTTGAATTCGACCAAGTGCTTGATAATGCCGATGGCGAACAAGAGCGTGGACCATAACGTGGCTACGCTGCGCTTCGCCACGTAGGTCACGCTGACGTTGGCTTGGCAGAGCTATGGAGAACGACACATTTGAAACTCAATTTGGACGACTTAAGGCCCTCGGCAAGATTGCCCTAATTGGGATTCCTTTCCTGATTGCTTCTGCATTTCTTGGCGAAACTACGGCTCGATCAGTGATGGCGATTCTCGGTCTTCTGGTTATTCTTCCAGTAACCATCTACTGCTATTGCCTGACAATACTACACTGGAAGGCTCGTTACCGTGGAGTCTACAGCAACTTTTGGGGCGTGATTCTCCTGATCGAGACCTCTGGTTGGTTTAAAATGGTCTACCTATTCAGGCACCTGCTCCCTGACATGTTTAAGAAGGGGCGATACGCAAACGAAGAAGCCAACAACCCGCTGAATCCGATTCCTGAAACGACATCAGGAACCGATCAGAGGTAATCGTTGGCAGGAAACCTGAGATATGGAGGGAGTCATATGAGAGCGTATGTCACGAGCGTTGTTTCCTATAGCGTATTGCTCTGCTGCAATCTTGTCTTCGCTCAAGAGCCAGCAGCACTTCGAACGATTTCAGTATCAGGGACAGTTGTTACCGAGACACCTCCAGACGTCATTGTGTGGAGCGTGAACCTCACGAACCAGGATAAAGATATTCGAGCTGCAAAGCAGGCGAATGATGATCATGTCAAATCGATCTTGGGCTTACGCGAGAAGCTTGGTATTGATCCCACAGATCTCACTACTGGTAGGGTCCATATCAATCGCGAGTATGAGCGAGATGAGCATGGACGGCAGGGTGATTTTAAACAGTTTAAAGTGCGCCGCCATATCTCGATACGGCAACGGGACTTCGGTCGATTCGACGAATTTCTTGACACGTTAGTCTCCACAGGTGATTTGGATATTGGTTTCGATTTTGAATCCACCCAGATTCGCGATGTTCGGGCACAAACACGGTTGAAAGCCGTGGAAGTGGCTATGGAGAAGGCCGCAGCAATGGCCAAAGCGGCGGGAGCAGAACTTGGCATAGTACTGGCGATTGACGAGCATGGGCCTGACGGAAACAATCGTTTATATCCACAGGGCAACCGAGTTTTCATACCCAGCAGCGACATACGCCCAGAAATCGATCTTGCTTCCGGAACATCTGTACCAGGTGCGATTACCGTAAAAGTGACTGTGTTCGCGACATTCGGGTTGAAGTAGCCGACAAGCGGAAGGTCAATGTAGCCAACAATGACCTGGACGGGACCGCGAACGACGCGCGGCCCATCAGGTTGGGCGTTCGATTTCATTGTGAAGAGAATTCTAGCAGCAAGCATCGCATGGGTCGTTGCTACATTCGCAACCGGTTGTGCAACGAGTATGGTTAGACACTCATCGATGACATCGGAGCCATACCCGGCGACGAAGTTAGATGCGTATTTCATTGCCGCAACGATCACGCATGGTGATCTCTACCCATTTGGGCGATTGTCCTGGTGGGAGCGCCCCTTCGGGCTCGTGCTTTTTGTCATCGACACTCCAGTGTCAATCGTCCTCGACACGATTCTTCTTCCCGATGATTTGTCGAAATCGCGTGACGTTAGAAAGAGAATCGAACAAACTCCGACAGGCGACGGCCTAATGGTCGCGCCTGAGGAGTGACGTTGAGACTGTCGAAAACCCAAATGAACTCTCATAGATGACCACATTTTGTCAAAAAGGACGGCCTCTGAGAGCGAAATAGGGGCATCCGTGAAGGGCGAAATTACTTTTTCGACAGTCTCGTTCGACACAAGAGAATGAAGAGAATCTTAGCCATAGCGGGCCTGCTGCTCGGCCTTGTCGTGATCTTCGGCGGAGGCGAAGGCATTGTTGAAAACGAGATTCTCCCAGTCTTCATCATCATCACTGCCGCCGGCCTCGCCCTCACGATCTACTCAGCTCGCCAAATTAACGAGCAGTTCAACCTGAATCTGAAGTTGAGCAGGCCCGCTCTCGTTCTCATCGAGGTTCATGTCGCAATCGCAGGTGGCTTGATCGCAGGGCTTCTCTACGCTGGATCAGAACTGTACGACCGAGGCAAGTCGCAGGAACGTATGATCAACCTTCAAGTCTCCATGGGCGAACCTTCTCAAGAGGAGATTGAGGCGGATCAATATCTCAATGCCAGGGTGCGTTCTGCACCGTCGGAAGCCAAGCGTTCACAGAAGCTTGGCCTTTTCCTTTTCAGTCTTGCCTCGTTACCGCTGCTGTCCATGTGCATCGGAATCTGGCAGGCAACCAGGCCAAAGACGAAAGGTGTCGAACAATCGCATGGAGAAGCGACTTCGAAATCCGCGCCCGAAGGCGCGGCTTCCGAAGCGTCTCATTCGTGACGTTCCGCGAGAAACCAATGGAGTGTACAGCCATGGCACATCAGATGTTCTCACTTGTAATCATGCGTTCTATCTTGCTGGCGTCTCTAGCCTCGGCTCCCGTCTTTGCTCAGTCGCAAATTGAAGGACGAGGCGATTCGGATTCTTTACTTGCATCACGCTTACTCGATGTAAAACACATCGGCCTTGAGGTGGATGAACGCTTGAGCGGCTTCGCAATCCACGTGTACACTCCTAAGCAACTGAAAGAGAAAATTGCCTCGTTACACAAATTCCATGCCGACATGGAGGCATTCAATGCCAAAATAGCCTCACTTGATCAACAACGCCGTGAAGCACGAGAGCGTCACGCATCCGGAGACGAACTCAAGGCAATCACTGAAACTCGCAATCGTGAACAACGGAAGCGCCCTTCATCTCCCTTTGCTGGCAAGATATCACTTTACAATGTCATGCACATCGGGAGCGACTACCTCGAGATCGAGCCATTGGAAAGAGCAGTTTTTTCGACACTGATTCCCTTCTCAAAGATCTGCAGCGTAGTCATCCTCAAGCCAGGCAAAGAGCATGCCGAAGGCAGCGATGCCAAGGAATGACGGCGAACAAAGCATTGCACGCGGAACAAGACTCTGGTGGTGACGCGGATACGACCCACGCAGCACAGAATTGATGTTGGCAGAGACTATGAAAAGCATTTCCATTCTTTTGGCGGCCATGGTTTCAGGGTGCAGTGCAGTGCCGCGCCACGCGACGACTGGCCAGATCCCACGGGACGCCCCAGCTTTCGTCGCACGCCTGGAATGTGGGATGACGGCCGAGATCGTCGATAGGATGCTGGCGGACAACGGCCTGTCTATCGCATACCTTGGCAATTCCTTCCACTGGCAGGGCTCGACACCGCTAGGCACGAACTACTCCCTCTCACTCAGCTTCAAGTCCGGCCTAAACACCATCCTTATCGAGGATGCCGAGTGGAACGTGCTGTTTGCACGCACAAGCGTCAGACGGACAGGCGATGGCGTGTGGAAGCCCGTGTGGACACCAGAGAAGGATTCACTGTCGCGGCGCGGCGAAATTAAAGGACTGCGTGAAGCCACGCAGGACCAGATGGCGATAGTCGCGGGGCTTCGCGAAGACATCGCGTCTTCGGAGCACCACCAAATAAAGAAGCAGGAACTCGCGACACGGGAGGAGATCATAGCCGCGCTAACGCTCAGACTTCAACAACTCGAGGAACCTGCCAACAAGCCGCTGGAGGCTACCGGCGTTCCGCCTGCGCCTCAGCGGTAACGTTCTGCATTCCATCCTGGCAACAGACCCGTGGACGTGGTACTGTCTGTTTCCAGCTCAAGGTGAGGTGACTGATATGCCAAGTATAGCGGACATTATTCGTGATGCAGAATCTCTGCCGGTAGAAGAGCGCGCTCTCGTGGTTGACTCTCTGCTCCGCACCCTCAATCCACCGGACCCCGAAATCGACCGGAAGTGGGCCGCTGTCGCCAAGCGACGGCTGGAAGAGTTACGTTCTGGACGAGTCAAACCCGTCCCTGGGGATGAGGTCTTTGCGAAGATCCGCCAGCGGTTCGGCGTGTGAATTTCCAATTCCACCCGGAGGCGGACGAAGAGTTCATAGAGGCTGTCGCGTACTACGAAGAATGCGAGCCTGGTTTGGGGCTGGATTTTTCCCGTGGAGTCCACGCTAGTATTCAAAATGCCGTCAGCTATCCTCTGATGTGGCCGGAGATAGATGAGGAGGTTCGGCGGTGCCTTGTCCATCGTTTTCCGTACGGAGTGCTGTACAGCATCGAGCCGGATTACATATTCATCCTCGCAGTCATGCACCTGCACCGAGACCCCGACTATTGGAAACATAGACTGGAGACGGGCAGAACATGAGCAAGCACAAGACGCCCTCCTTCGTCGGGCGCATGTGATGCTGATCGTTGTGCTGGGCAAGATGAAGGACTCGAATCAATTCTACGCGGATCTCACGCCGCTGTACCACCTGATCTACCCGGACTGGGATAAGAGTATGCAGAGCCAGGCGGCGATGCTCGACTCGGTGATTCACGAAGTCTTGGCCGAAATGCCGACCGTACTCGATGTCTCGTGCGGGATCGGGACTCAGGCCCTTGGACTCGCCAAGCTCGGCTATGCAGTAACCGCGTCTGATCTGTCACCCGAGGAAATCGACCGGGCAAAACGCGAAGCTGATGTAAGAGACATTCGCGTTGATTTCTCGGTGGCGGATATGCGTCAGGCGCATCAGCGCCACGCAGCGCAGTTCGACGTTGTCATGTCCTGCGACAATTCGGTTCCTCATCTTCTCTCGGATGAGGACATTCATACTGCATTCCGGGAGTTCTATGAATGCACCCGCCCCGGAGGAGGCTGCATCATCACGGTTCGAGATTACGAGAAAGAAGACTTGTCGAAGCAGCAGGTCAAGCCATACGGCATTAGGGAAGACAATGGAACCCGGTGGCTGCTATGGCAGGTCTGGGATCCACATTTGCCCACATACGACGTCACAATGTACTTTGTAGAGGATTGCGGCAAACCGGAGTGTACCACCCGCGTGATGCGGTCAGAATACTATGCTGTTGGTATACCACGCCTGATGCGCCTCATGACGGATGCTGGTTTTGCCGATGTCCGCAGGCTTGAAGGGAGATTCTTCTAGCCGGTAGTTGTTGGAACGAGGGAAGCACAACCAGCGCATGATCGTGACCCGCTAGCGCGGGCACAAGATGCGTAGCGTTAGCCCATGATGAACCGTCGTTGCCATTAGGGATATGCAGTTGATCTGGGGGTGTTGTCATGAAGATGAATGAGTATGAGGAGAAGCTGAAGGCGTTCATGCAAGTCAATGGGATAGAGGGAGCCTTTCTCTCATTCCAGGAGTCTTGTCATACTGCCGCTGAGGCGGCCTCGGTCGCAGGAGTTTCTCCGCAAGACATTGTCAAGAGCATCTGCATGATTGATGAAAACGATGACCTTATCGTCGCCATTGTGCGAGGGAATGACAGAGCAAGCACGTCTCGCGTTGCCAAGGGTTTAGACATAGAGCGCCCGAGGACCGCAGACCCGAACGCAATACTAGCCAAGACAGGTTATCCTTGTGGCGGGACACCGGCCTTTGGGTACACTGCCAAATTTCTGGTTGATCCCCGAGTTATGGAAAGGAAAGACGTGTATTCAGGTGGTGGTTCCGACAGATCTCTTGTCAGATCATCACCTCAGGAATTGCAAAAAGCCAATCAGGCGGAAGTAGTCAGAGTAAGGAAATGACCGTACTACGTTGCTTGGGCTAACCAAGGCTTCGAGGCGACGTGATTTCACCCGCCTCAAGGCCATCGTTAAGCGAGAAAATGGATAAGACATCGGCCAGCAGGTTGCTTGACTGGATCGATGGGAGACCTCCTTGGCAGTTTGTCGCGATTCTCTACGGGGCGAGGTGGGTGGCGTTGGCTCCCATCATGGCCCTCAGCCATTTCGTGTTCGCCGAGTCTCAGAAGTCTGCGGCATCAACACCCGAGGAATGGAGTCAGGGAAGCGCCGTCGGCCTATTTCTAGGCCTGGTACTGATACCACCGCTGCTGGAGACGCTCGTGGAATGCTCTTTGCCATACTGGATCATCTCTAGCGTCCGAGATTACAGGACAAATAGGCCCAAGCGATGTTGGGGTTTCGTGGCGGTCTCGGCCTGTGTGATGGCGGTGTTGCATCCGATGCTTGCGGCGCTGTTGCCCGCCCTGATTACCGGGGCATTTCTTGCGTACTGCTATGCGCATTTTGCCCCGAGCGGAATCTGGAAGGCAATCCTGGCTACGACAGTATTTCACGGGGCAATCAATATGGTTGGATGGACGATGCTGGTATTGGCTTGAAAGGAAACGCTTAACAACCATTAAGCCCTGCCCGGCGCAAACAACGGCATGCTCGTGACCCGCTGCCGCGGGCACAAGATGCGTGACGTTCTACTAAGACCATGACAATACTTGATGTCATTACAGCGATTGCATCCACAGCGACAGCTATAGGCGTTTTAATAGCTGTTGTTCAGCTTTGGCATGGTGAGAAACTTGCCAAAACTGAGTTCGAAGATCAGTTTCGAAGAGATTACCGTGATATTTGCTCTGTTCTTCCTGTGAAAGTATTTCTTGGGCATAACCTAAACGATAAGGAATTGAATGAACATTTAGGTCAGTTCCATCAGTATTTCCATCTCTGTAATTCACAGATATTCCTACGGTCTCAAAAAAAGATCTCCAAAACGACATGGAACATGTGGTCCCGGGGTATTCTAGCAAATTTTGAGTTGGATGCATTCAAACAAGCCTGGAAATATATACACACTGAGGCAACCAATCATCGATTGGAGTATATGACAAGATATGTAGAGAACGGTCAGCAAGATCCTGCAGGTCTTGGCATAATCCAATGCGATCGATACATCGAGGATTTCAGCCAGGAATACACAGATGTTCACAGAAAGAGCCAAGATAGCAGTCTCAAAGAAAGCCAAACATCTCGTAAGGATCTATTGTAGAACAAGCGGCGGCACACGGACGGGTTACACTCTCCGGTGCGCCAGAACGTTACGCATGACTGGCGGAGACGGATACACTGCTGTTGGCGGACCGGAGGAAGTGCAATGTCGAAACTATACGCATTCACGCTGCTAATTGCCGCCGTTGTTCTTGCAGGATCACCTATTGCAGGATCGACGCCGGCGGAAGAGGATCAGCCGCCTTCACCTGGATCCGCAATCGCACTTAGATTCGATGAATTCATCGAGACGGGGGCTCGCTCGGGCACGATTCAACATCCCCACGATCGCGTGACATCCGCTGTGGGTCTTCGGCGCGTAATGTTTCACCTTCAGGACGGACTACACTTGACGGCACAATTAATGCCGGCATGGTTCCCCTGGAAGAGCGTTGATTATGAAATTCACGCCGCCGTGTTCGATTCAAAGGGAAACTTGCTGGGCACAGCAAGAGAGACGCTGAGCATAAGCAAAGCCAAAATCAGTTATGGTTCTGTCCCCCGTGCTCTATTCGATTATATGGAATTGGACTTCGGAAGATCTCGGAATTACCAGAACGCTAGCCACTTCGCCATTGTAGTTAGTGAACCGCAAGTACGACCAGCCGCTGACATCGACGAATAAATGTCGCCCCCCAAAGAACATATGTTGTTGGCGTAACAAGAAGCTGCTCACGGACGCACTCTCGTGCGCCGGAGAGCCTGTTCGTTCGGAAGATGACTTGAAACCTGTTTCCTGTTGCGTTCTTGCAGTCTTGGTTCTGATCGGTTGCGGGGACCTTCGGTACGCTGGGGAATTCGAGTTGGACGAGCAGACGTTTGACGCTGACGCTATGCAAATGATCGTGGAGGACAGCGGTCTGACGATTCCGAAAGGAGCGCGCGGCCTTAACTTCCGATACAGTTCTCCGATTGATTCCTCATTCGTCGCAAGGGTGGAGATCCCACAGGAAGCCCGTGATAGCATGCTCAAGCAGATCGACTCCATTCAGAACGAAGACATCAACATATCCGGAGGTCCCGGGGAGAAGGTTGATTGGTGGCCTCCCCCGAGGGAGTCGATCATTGTCGACCGGCAGTGCCGCCACTCCGACGGCGACTACTTCAGGGCCGCTCTGACGGACGAAGACCACCAAGTCATTTTGTATGTCAACCACGCAATATTCTAATCCGAACAAGAATTTGCACCTGACTCCCTCCTGCGTCGGGAGCGGGTGGGACTGATCGTTGGACCAGGAGAGAACATGAGGCCTTTGTTGCTGATCTTCACTCTCTGTGCGGCGAGACTTACAGCCGCTGACTTGGGCAACTCAGAGACGTCGGACAATATAGGGAACGCATTGCGCTGTCGGTACGACGGAGTTTTCGTCGTCCACGATGCCTATGCTGCCGATGCGCTCCGCGAAGTCCTGGCCGAGGCCGAACAGCAGAGCAATATAGAAGCCAATTTTATCCTGCTAGCGGAAGCACCAAACGGCCTGCGCGTCCTGCAAGATTACGCTGCGACGAACGAAACGTATGGGGCCATGCTAGGCGACATGGCATCGCAACTCGGCTTGGTCACCAGTCTCGTCAACGAAGCGCTCTTCGTTGGCACTCCCGTCGAGTACGACCGGTTGTCCAGGCTCGCTCCCTTCCCGATGGTTACAGACACCAATGTGTCTCTCATCTTGAACCGGCCCATTTCTATAGAGGCCTGCATGGACAACGTGTATGACTGGTGTCACTACATCGCCAGACGAGGGGATGTGCCCCTCGTGTTTGACTCGATCGAGCACTTCAACTACTTCCCCCCGTATAGACTCCATTTGAAGGACATGCAGATACGGAACTTGCTTTGGTGGATTCACGCGTGCTCAAGCAACAGCATCTCCGTAGCTGATGGTCACATCAGACTTGAATCTCTCCGGTCGACGGAAGCAGATGACAAAAAGGAATGAGCGAGTGTCCAACCTGTGCATGGACGCTAGCCTGAAAGGCCAGCCTTTCAGGCCGCGTCATGCTCGCGTTGGGCAAAGAAATATGACAAAGTTATCAAAATTACTTGTCGTCATTCTCGTCCTTGTCTCAGGCTGCAACTCGGAGAAGGACGTCCGGGTCCGGATGAGAAATGACACGGGAATTCAGATGTCCCGCGTCACGCTCGGGAGCCCCTTCAGCAATAGCAATCGCCTCACGTTCGTCGCATTGGAACCCGACGCTGAGACAGCTTACGCGGTCGCGACCAACTTCGTCTTTCCTTGCTCAGTTTGGAGCCTGGATTCGACAAACTACCAGAGAAACGTCAAGCTGATGCATTCCCCCAGTCAGAAGACTCTGTCGAGCGGGAAGTACACCGCCGTCATTTCCCTGGGCGATGATCAACCAATCGAACTAACGCTTGAAAAGGAATAGAATGCCCAACAAACGCCTGAACCTTATCGACGATTGCGCGCTGTTGTCGAAAGGTTAGGCGAGAGGTTAGAGCAAGACATGAACAAAGCATGCCCAGCAATAACCAGGGAACGTGAGGGCCGAGTGGAACTTCTGGCCTTTAATCACCCATTGGCTGGCAAGCAAATAGCCAAGGGCACTGTAGAAGATGGAGAGACCTTGGCGGCTGCCTGTGTGCGCGAGCTATTCGAAGAATCGGGCATCACGGCTTCTCCGACAGAGTTCCTGGGCACATGGGTGCCGGGATACGAAGATCACAAATGGGGGTTTTACCTAATGAAATGTGACTCGGATCTCCCAGACACATGGGGTTTCTACACTCACGACGATGGTGGCCACCCTTTCAAATTCTTTTGGCATCCATTGAATCAAGAGCTCGATGATGATTGGCATGAGCTTTTCAAAGGAGCCATTAAATTCATCGAAGAAGCTCTAACCACCGGCTCAAGACCGATCTGCAAAACGCCGTCGGCTTAGCCTGTCCGTTCGATTTCATTATGAATAGAATTCTAGCAGCAAGCATCGCATGGGTCGTTGCTACATTCGCAACCGGTTGTGCAACGAGTATGGTTAGACACTCATCGATTACATCGGAGCCATACCCGGCGACGAAGTTAGATGCGTATTTCATTGCCGCGACGGTCACGCATGGTGATCTCTACCCATTTGGGCGATTGTCCTGGTGGGAGCGCCCCTTCGGGCTCGTGTTTTTTGTCATCGACACTCCAGTGTCAATCGTCTTCGACACGATTCTTCTTCCCGATGATTTGTCGAAATCGCGTGACTTAAGAAAGAGAATCGAACAAGCTCCGGCAGGTGACGGCATAATGACCGCGCCTGAGGAGTGACGTTCTCTCGTGAAGGATCGAATGACGAGTATCGGTCAATCGTCTCGCGTTTTCTTGCACCGCCTTCGTCCAGCGATTCGGCGAAGAGATCGGGACACGAAGAGGGTGCACGAAGACGGAGCACGATTCCCGGTACCGGGATGGACACGACGTTCGAGCTGACAGGATGAAGGGTGCAGAGAACAAGCCGCCTGTGAAGACGGCGTGACCGCCGCATCACAGCGGCGCCGTTGGGAATCGCAGATGAAACGGAATACGAAGCTGATCATCTGGCTTGTCGTCGGGATCATCCTCGCGCTTGGACCCATCTGGGGTCTGCTCGGCACTGTTGTGGGCATGATTTTGGCGTTCGGCCATCTTCAGCTGGGGACCAACGGCGAGCCCGAGATCCTAGCCAACGACATTGGTCTTGCCCTGTACACGACGGTGGCAGGCTTGATCGCGTGTCCAATCGGCATCATCATTGTCGTCGTCTCAGCCATCATGCTCGGCACGACCAAGAACGAACGAGGAGAAATTCCCAACAAGACTCCGGAGCAGACGCCGCCTGACGTCGGCGCAGCTCGGAGTTGACGTTAGCCATCTGTAGGTGGAACGTGATCAAGACTACAGCGAGTAGAGGTAAACCGATGCGCCGGATTGATTTGATGCACGTAGGAGCGTTCTTTTCTCTGTCAATTCTTCAGTGCACTGTTAGTGCAGTTGAATCTGCAAGTCTGGTTGACGGATATGAG
>Ga0315336_1001861_pt1 | contig 36299 bp, 33 predicted proteins | sample ASW5metaG_FD_204512 | JGI IMG/M metagenome (GOLD analysis project Ga0315336, IMG submission 204512) | Ammonia-oxidizing marine archaeal communities from Monterey Bay, California, United States - ASW #5 | ecosystem: Environmental > Aquatic > Marine > Intertidal zone | place: USA: California... | reverse complement strand
AATGCAAATTGCTTCCAACTGGGAACATAGTATATATCCCCGGCATCGACCATTCTGAACACGTTTTTGTGAGATTTTACACTCATAGGCAGTACAACGGCGCCAATCGAGATTCCGTCAGCAACTTCGATAGCGCTGCGAGCCATGGGCGTTAGTCCATAGCGGGGAGTGTTTCGGTGAAAACTTGCTTCTTCTTGTGCCCGGTCCTCAGCAGTGTGTTTCCGAAGTCTAGACCGCACTCGCTTCAGTGCTGTTGCTCCCTCCTCAATGTCGGTCAGCTGTGATATAATCTGTTGGATGGCAATTATATGAGCTTCTGCCTCAAGTGCAAGCTCCTCTACAGGAGTTCCGGTTGTCGTCATACCCAACTTATAACCGAAAAAGCTCTATCTCTAAGTTTTAGTCAACTTCTGTATTCAAGGGTTCATCTTGCTTGGTATCGCCTTGCTCAGTCGCATCGCCTGATTTCACAACCACCACTTCGTTCTGAATCTTCCGCGCAAGGAGGTATTCATATAACTGCTTTCTACGATCGGTGTCAATTACGGCAGCCTGCGTGGCAAGATCTTCCTCCACCTGCTTTTGCATATCGGCAAAGGCTTTATCTTCTTCAAGCAATGTCTTAACCAGATTTGTTCGGTATCGCTTGACAAAGTTTTCGTCTGGGTGTCGGTGCTCCTCCCGATACAAGAGCACCAGGTACTCCGCCTGTAGTTCAAGAAACGACTCTCGAGTGTCAAGTTTCGTCGCAGAGTGTTTCATCAGGTATTTCTTCAACGCTGCTGGGCTGAATTTCCGCATCTGAACCATCCATCGAAGGATTAGAGGGAAACTGGTGTTGAAGTCCTTGAAGTCTCCCTGAAGAGTTTCGAGTAGCGTGTCGTTACCCTCGTCGTCATCTTCGGCCACACCTGAATTTTTCACTCGCCCCCAGATCGCATTGGCCAGATCAACTAACTGTTCTGGAGTCGCTCGCTGTGAGCTTGAGATTTCTGCCCCGGGCACTTTGGTTTCGGTGAACACATACTGGTCTTCCATATTGCTATGGCGCTATGCATTATCAAAACAGTCTCCAAAATGTAATCCAATCGCTTTACTCTGCGGGTTTTATGAATCCGAGAATCGATGGTGGTGCGTCGATGGGATCCACTTTAAGCTTTCCGCATGGCAGACACTCTGCGGCTGTTTCGTCCATCTCTCCTTCGGGGTCTTCATTGCTACTTTCGTTACCGCCTTCATTGCCACCCTCCGCTTTTGTTTCCGTTTCGTTGCTGCCTTCAGCTTTTGTTTCCGTTTCGTTACTGCCTTCAGCTTCCGTTTTCGTTTCAGTTACAAAATCCACGATCGATACTGCAGGCCCGTTAACAGATCCGTCAAGATCGACAACAACCGCGCCCCACTCGCTACCACCAATATGTGGGTAGTCGCGCACGAACTGTGCCAGAAGCTCGGTATAATCTTCGTAATGCCCATCGGGATCCGCAGTTCCACCAATCGTAGGAGACACTGCACTAGTCGCTTCAAGCGGTTGAGCCTGACTATCGAATCCGGTGAAGTCGGCGTTGTACGCCAGTAGAACGTCCTGTGGCGTGGCAACACTTTCCATAGTGCAATTCTATGATAGTATTGAAAAAGTCTATAAGTTTGCAATTAGTCTGCAAACCCTGCTGGTACGCCAGCTGGTCGATTCAAAGCCTCACGCCGCGCTAGCACAATGTTGTAGATATGTGTGAGCACTTCAGCGTTTACAGAACAAACACTGTCAAGATCAATGTCAACCTCTTTTGAGGTGCCTGTTTCCATTACGACTTCTTCTCCAATTTCCATCATCACCACTGACAAGATAGCCAATTTGGTTTCTCGGTTGAGAATCGTTGCATTTTCGACAATAAACGATTTTTGTCGAGTAATGCTTGGTGCCACCATTTCTGACTTTTTTTCATCAGCTGCCATCGTGTCTGATTAAGATGCAGCGTATCAGCTTTGCTAGTCACCGTTCAAAAGAGGGGCCTGTACTAGATTCGCAGATCTACTCAATGAGCGTCTGTGCAGCTCGCATGACACTCCACATGTTCAGGTGTTTATCAATCAGTTCCCGAGTGTTGTACGTTTGAACCAATTCCCGGGTCGCGGTGAGGAAGTCCAAGATATTCTTCAAGAACTCTGAGAACACCGCAAGAGGAGTTCCATCAACTGCGTCATTCCATTTCATTGGTATTTCTGCACCAGCAACTGCAGCCAATGGCGAACTTCGGTAAAGGCTTAATGGGCGAGACCAATACCCGTCGACACTTACCGTTTCTTCCTGGGACACGACTCGGTGTACAATATCGAGCACGTTCTGTGAAGATACGCCTTCGTCAAGGGCTTTCAGGTTACCAGGCCCTTCCCACTGGGGGCCGTCGGCCCAGGTTTCAAGCATATTTTTCTCTTCATCTGGAGTTGCCGAACGATACGAATACAGAAGCATTTCGAAGAACCAAAGATCGGCTCGTCTGCCTCCTGCAATAAGTTCGGCCCGGGCCGTGAGTTCGGCCTCTACTTCATCTAGCATTGGTTTAAGCGCGATCCGCGCATTAGTGCCAAGATTCCCTTTCAGCTTGTAAACTGGCGCAGTCTTGTCACAAGTGAGTAATGCGCTGACAACACTGGCGTGCTGTTGCATTGGTGAATGAACGGTTTTGAACGCGCGAACAGCTATTAACTGACCAACGCTAATAGCTTCAACTGCCTTCGAGGCCAGCACTGACACGATCGCCTTTTCTCCCGATTCGGAGGCCTCATACGTCCCAAACACCATTTGTTTGTTATCGACGACTTTAACGCCGACTAGAATGTCCCACATACTGAAGATGTGAACCTTTGCGAGAAACTCTACATCGACAAAGCCTTCACCGGACAGGTTTGTGCGCGCAATGTTGCAGTTTCCCGGCCGGAGAACTTTGATGAGTTGCACAATGTAACACCCGCCATAACACTTGCCTACATACTCGTTTTGTATTTGAGTCCGCAGGTGGCGTTCTTTGTCTGCACAAAAGTTAATAGGATTGCTGACATTGATAGTAACACTAAAGGGCTTTTCTTGCAACATCCTGTCGAGGCAAGCGGAGGCAAGTGGAGATCCTAGTACTCTTATATTTATGACGCGATTAGTTCAATTTTACTGCATTTACTACAGATGCGTATTACGGCTTTTTCCCCATCAGGGCTGAAACGCTGGGAGGCCGATCACAATACAGATACAGCCACCGAAGGCCTTCAGTCATGCCATTTTTGGGTGATCGCGCGTCTTCCTCAAGTGCAAGAAGATGGAGTCGAATAGTGTCACAAACTTCTCCCGCGGAAGGAAATCGGACACGAGCAGCTCTGTCGAACTTAGCTGCGTAATTTAGGTTCGATCGTAGTTGCAGTGCCGAACCGCCAGTATTGCAGTCGCACGCCGCGATGCCACTGCTTGTAGCAACATCATTTGATCCCCCACGGCTTGCATGTGCTGTTGTGTCACTGCGAGCAACAGCGGATTGAAGTCGCTTCGCATAAGTTTTGAGCTCTTCTCTGGGACGAGTTTCGCACACGGCACCACGGGCAAGACTACGAATGTCGCTATGACCATGCCCTTGCATTTTCTGAGTTGGCGGGCGAATCTTAAACTTAGCTTCAGTATTTGCACTGGCGAATGTCTCACCGGTCCCGCTGCGGGGCCCTCCCATGGAGACAACAAAGCCTACCACAATATTATTTTCCTTGTGTCGACGGCCAATGGAGAAATCGGCGTGGGCGCCGCTATACCACAAATTCTTTGATGGCTCATACAGACTCACCGCATCGGGCGTTAAGTATCCAACAATCTTATCAAGTTTCTTTGAACGTGTGCCTCGGAATACTCGAGACGCCGCTTTTGTAGATGCATCTGCAAGCGTAACGACCAATCTGAAACGGCGATACAGATCCCGTACCCGGTCGTCATCAACTGTCACTTGTTCATTACGTTCGCTGGTGATTAGTCGTCGGATCAATGCGTAATGAAACGCAGCGCCATATTCCACTAGCGACAGCTCTGGTGTCGACGGTGCATCAGGAAGTAGGTACGTGCGCTCAAATTCTTTCAGCCTTACATTAAAGTTATGACCCGACCGCGATTCGCGAAGATAACTTGCTACGCGGACTGAAATCCGTGCAGGTGCAGCCCCTGCGCGAAGATATGTCTCAACATCAAGCATTGGCGTTCCATCAGGTGCTGCGAGTGTTGACACGAAGAATTTACCAGCTCGGACCACCATACGAGGCGGAGTTCCTGTAGGCTTAGATAAACTGGTGAGCGCCAACGCAAAGTTGCCTTCATCAAAGCTCCCTGGATCATAGTTGACACCACGTATGGTTCCCGATTTCACCGCCGCCCACAGATCGGGATACGTCCACACTGGACGGGTTTGAAACAGAACGCGGCATGTTGCTGCAATCGTCGCAACTTCGCGCTCTCCGTGCCCATATGCCTCAAACGTTGCAGTCCGCACCGGACGAGAAGCTGCATTCTCCGGGGTGATGATCGGGCTATACGGAAGAGAGTCAAGAGTAGGATGCTTCATTCCATGAAGTGCAGTACGGATACGCTCATAGTTCGCAAACCCGTCAATTGCAGAGACCCGCAAAGCTCTGCTGACCTCTTGGATAACAAGATATTCCTTTCCTTTATTGATGTAACGCTGCAGTTCAGGAGATGGTCGGCCATCTTCTCGCGTAGTGACGTAAACCCGGATGCGAACGTTTCGTTCATCTTCAGGAAGTTCATTGTGAGAGCCCTTCCGCACAACACGCCCAAATACTTGAATCATTGTCGGATAGTCTGTTGGCAATGAACATACGAGCTCATTTCGCACAGCCCGAAAGTTATATCCTTCTCGGATGATCTTGCTCCCAATTAAAACGCGATACTGGTGACCATCAAGGTTCGCTGCGGCGTTAAACTTAGCGATGCTTCGAAACATCACTGCATGATCAACATCACTGTGGGCAACCACAAATCGGGCAGGAGTATAATCATGGGAGTCGCCATGCTCCGCTCGAGCAATGCCACACACCGCACAAATAGTTGCATCGGTAGGTGCCGATAACTCGTCGGCAAATCCATTCATTCGTAGTATTTCTTGAAGGAGAAGAACTCCAGACATACGAACGCGGTGATGATAGATTAATACTTTGCCGGGCCCACCCCGAATAATATCAATAGCATCTGCTGCCATTTTGGCATATTTTGTGCTATATTCGTGAAGGTGATCCATAGAAAGGAAGTTCCCAGTAATTATAGGTGTGCCCGTTGCAACTCCTCGTTCAACAATAACCCCAGCTGCAGCGCGCCAGTCCTCAGAAGCCTGAGTCAGTTTTGCAGGCGTTTCACCGGATTTATACAGCCCATAAGAATCCCCACTAGTTTGACTCGCGGCGTCAGGTGGGAATTCAGGATTGGGAAACGCCATATCATACAATGTATATGCGTTGGCAGCAAATCCTGCAGATTCAGCAGATGTACGCTCTTTTTGTTCATGTTCGAGAGTTCGCATGTGGAACTTCGACATAGGGCATGGCGTCATCTGCAAGTACGGCACGCCTGCGATAGTTTCGCCGACGAATTCGCGACGAGGATAGCTTTCAACATCACTGTCAAGAAGAAACGAAACTCGACCGGCGGCAAGCATTTCAATCCGTTTAAGTGCACCATCGCGCAGTTTCGAGACGATAAACGTGCTGGAGGCCAAAGAATCCTCATCGGCAATTGCTGCAGTGCGAATAAAGAAATCTGTCCGTCGCAGCGGTGCTCCACCCGGAAGAGAACTGCGCGGAACAAGAAGATTGAGCAGATCGACAATTTCGGCGGCACTACCGGTCATTGGCGTTGCCGACATAAATACTGCTCGGGGCGCATTGTCTCCCAGCGAATCAAGAGCGTACTGAATTGCAATTCCGTAGTTGTTTGTCTCAGATATGTTGTAAACATTGTGAATTTCGTCAGCGACAAGAAGTCCACCCCTCAACTGATCCAGCAAATCTTCGTTAACGACAACATCACCCCGACGAACCGCCTCTGCCAGTTGAATTCCAAATTGCCCTTCTGATCTACCGTAAAGCTTCTGCACATCGAATTTGTGCGCAGTACCCTGTCTGGTAACGGAGAACAAGCGGCTCGCGAATTCCTTGTATCCGTAAAACTGGTAGTAACCCCCTCTATTGCGATCTGTGGTGCGTCGTCGCAACACGCCCAGGAAACTTGACAACTGTCTCGCTTCGAGCGAACCTGAGCCCGCAGAAGCCGCTGCTGCACGCATACGGCGCAAGTCTTTTGCTTCCGTTTGAGAGACAAATCCGAGTTCCGGATGTGATAAAAGCTCATCTTGAATAATCTCGCGCGTAAACCCAATCACTGTAACAGCGGGAGCATCTTCACCAAGAGATGCTCGTACTCGGAATTGGCGAATGAATTCGTGTGATATTGCGGCCAGCGCAAGTGTTTTACCTGTTCCGGTCTGCCAATCAATAAACAGCCGCATGTACATTGTATCTGGGTTCTCAAAGTTCCTGACAAACAACTGCACGCCGTGAAGTCGAAGGCCTGGTAGGTAAAGTGGTTGTGTAGTTCCTTCAGTAAACCCAGATAGGTGTTCCGGTATCCCCGGCTGGGTTGGAGGAACCATGAATGCACGAAACTCCTTTCGTTCTGCAAGATCTCCAAGCAACTCCTGAATGCCTGCTTTTCCATCGACGCGTGGCACCGGAATGTACGCCATTGTGCCGCAGACCTATATAATCGATGCGGGTTTTCTGCCCAAAAGAGCGGGTCGCGATTTGCGCGAAGTGCAGTTAAGCACTGTTGATTGTCTCGATTAACCTTTCGGTTTCTTCGTCTGCGGGTTCATCGGCGACTTCTGCTGCTTTCTTGCCACGTTTGCGAAAGCCACTGGCCTTAGATGATTTGCCACCGGACATGGGAGACCCATACTTGTAGAAGTAAACTACCAGAAGCACGACCATTACTGCAAGAATTGCGACCACGACACCAGGTTTGCTGGAAACGAAGGCTGTTACCCCGCTCATAAATGGCTTTTTTGGGGCAAATTGTTGTGGCGGTGCCGCCATTTGTGGTTGTGGCGCCATCGGCTGCGGTTGCATCTGTTGTTCTGCCATCTTGATACAGGTATAATGACCGTTCAACAATTCTCTAGTCCGAAGTTGAATGCAGACTGTTGCAATACAACTCTATGGTAGACGGGCCGAAATCACAAATCCGAAAATATGTAGATCGGTCCATTGCACTTAAGCGATGGCGCCGGTTTGTGCGAGCTGAGCCAGGTCAGAGTCAGACAGGTTCGATGCCTTCAATCCCGAGCCAGCATCAACGGCATCCTGAAGAGGAGCCAAAGCTTGTTGAGTATGAGGATAAGATCCGACCGAACCAAGAGCCTGAGCTTCAGCGACGGCAGCAGGGTTCCAGGCCAGGTTGCAGGAATCCTGGCTCACAGGGCCAAACCCTGCATCGGCACCAAGAGCGTATTGGCCCCAGTAAGGGCCAGTCTGGTGTGGGGCCGGAACAGGAGCAGTCAGTCCTTCTCGAACACCCGGCAGTTTCGGCAGATCTCCAGCTTTGTATGCCTTGAAGACCAGAACCAATACTACGACTACAGCCACGGCAATAAGCAGTTGCTTGCGGTTGGCCTTGACGAACTGAAGAGGGTTGACGCCGCCTCCCATTGGGGCAGGTGCCGGGTTGACAGCAGCAGGGTGAGTGTCGCTCATTGATATGTGACAGATGAACGCGTTATACTTGTGTGTGATTTTTCAAAATTACACAATATTACCAATGGTGCCGAAAATTATTGGTCGACTACTTCCGAAGAAGTTAATCTATTTTTGCGAACATCACTTAAGCGATGCCACCAGTCTGCGCGAGCTGGGCCAGGTCAGAGTCAGAGATCGACGAAGCATGCAGACCCACACCAGCATCGACGGCGTCCTGAAGAGGAGCCAGAGCCGCATGGGTGTGAGGGTAAGAGCCAACCGAGCCAAGAGCCTGAGCCTCGGCGACGGCGGCGGGGTCCCAGCCCAGGTTGCAAGAGTCGTTGCTCACAGAGCCAAAGCCTCCATCAGCGCCGAGAGCATATTGGCCCCAGTGAACCTGTTGCGGTGCCGGAACGGGTTCCGTCATACCCTCCTTAGTGCCCGTCAAGGGGTTCACCTTGGAGTCGCGGTGCCAAGCCGGGTGGTAATGCGAGGCCTGAACAGTGGTGACAGATCGATCAACCGAGCCACCCTTACCGGCATCACCGGATCCATGCCACCACAGAGGGTTGTTCCCGCCTGTGCTCATGTTGCTGGTGTAGCCGCTCTTGCTACCCAGGCCCAATTTTGCCTTCACCCACGGGAAGATAATAACTACAATGATAACAAGAACCAGCGCTCCAATGAGCATGGCCGTCCGCTTGGGGTTAGCCTGAATCTTTGTGTAGACCTGTGTGTCATAATGCTGTGTCGCATCCATGATGTATCAAACTTGCAAAGCACTAGCGTTTCGGTAATGCAATATACGTGTTGCGGAAAACCTGTCACAAATAAATGAACCAATGCCTTGTGGTATATTAACAATGCAATTCCTCTACGAAAAAAATTAGCAACAGTATCGACATTGGCCAGTCTCAGATTTGAATAATACCCCTGTATTTGATAACAGTGCTGCGAGCAGGGTTGCAGCATCATGGCTCAACAGGTGTATCCTCCGAATGTCATCGTTCGAACCATTATTAACGATTTCTTCCGATATCGGAACTTTGTTCCCGTGGGCCGGGGTGGCGGAACTGATACAGAAATTCCGGTATTCGATGATGATCGCGTCATTAGCGACATGGAGCAGTTCTACTACGTCCGAATTGACGCCTTGCGAGAAACGCCTCGAGGCAGTCGTGATTGGGTTGTGATACTTATTCTGAGTGTCAATGGCAAGTACGCGCACCACAGTCCCGATCTTCGCAAAATGCTTGAAGGCGTTCTTTCTGAGCGGTCGGCCAAGGAAGGGCGTCTTGATGAACTCATTGTTGTGGCCGAAGAAGAGTTCTTTAAGAAAAAGAACTTGACAGACGTCCTGCGCGAGATCCGCCGAAACCAAGTGGGGGGGCCTGATGCTGAGGGGAAAACACCATTCTTCAGTGCATACCCCTATTACAACTTTGCACTTGTTGTTCCGGAACACAAGTCAGTCCCTATTCACCGCGTAATGGATCCAGAAGAGGTGGCTGAGTTTCTTCAACGCGAACGAATGACTCGCAACGACATTCCAATTATCTTCTCGAACGATGCGCCCATTGTTTGGAATGGCGGTCGCGAGGGACAAGTTGTCGAAATCACTCGTGATTCACAGACCGCAGGTATTGCGATGTACTATCGCCGCATTGAGCGAGGCGGGTTGTAGGGTAAAAAAGTGCTCTTCAGACTACTCATAAACTCCTACAACAGGCTCGTGGTATAGCTGAATCAGAACAAGCAACCCATTAGCAAACGTCATATTTCGGTCGGCAATGCCGCGTTTAACAGGTCTTTTTTTCTCGGCGGCGAAGAAACTCTCCAGTGTATGCGTCGTAAAAATGCAGTATCTGATTACATAAATCATTCCGGTGGAGGAGCAATACTATCAAACAAATCTTGAATGCTATCCTCACCAATAGTCGGCTTGAATTCTGGCTTCCCAAGACGGATCCCCAGTGTTGTCCGATAGTTTGACATATATTTCGTTGTATCCCCCGATGCGATGGCTGCGGCGGCCGTCCGATGAACTTCTTCTATGATCGGCATAATCATTGCTTCGAAGCCGGGATCGCGATTTATTGGGACGTAAATTACTTCAAACATCTTCCAAGGTAGAATTCCAAGGAGGTAATGATCAGGTGGAGCGCTTTGTCTCAACTCCTTGATCTTGTCTCCTACTTCTTGATCTGTATGAAGTGGTGTGCCTCTGCCATCGACGAAACATGGCGCGACTCGCTTAACGGAGAATCGTTTTCCGTCAATAAGGCCGAGCGTTCTGTTAAAGAGTTTTTCTTCCATATCACCCAAGTCAATAATACAGTTGCGCCCATCCTGTTTTCCCATCTTCATGCCGAAATAGCGAGAATGGATTTCCCACGCTGCTTGGGCGGCATCGGCATCATCTTTGTCCGGATCCGGATCACCTTCTGCCCATTCATCGCCTTTCCAACCGAGTCGAACTCTTCGCGGGGCATCTAGCAAAGGTGCGTACACGGCAATCATTCCCCACGCGATGGGTAAGTCCCATTTTCCCCGATCCCTAGCATGATAGTCGGTATCGTAGTCGGGAGTGTCTTTCATATCAAGAATGCCACACTTCCGATACACAGCGTCGACAAAGAGCCCAAAGTGTGCAACCGAACTTACCATGAGCCCAGACTTGAGCTGTGGCCGATATTGCGGTGGTATTTTTCCCGCAATGGGTTTGCGACCATAAGGACACTTAAACTCGAGGAGCACGATTCTCCATTCCGGTGGGATATCAGGGTCCATATCTGTAGTCCAGATATACAACTCGCCATCGATACCACGGTAAAACCGGGCCACAACATACCCGTCTGGGCTATTTCGGTGCCCGGGTAATTCGCGAATGCAAATGTCTGTACCTTTAACTTCGCCACCTAAGTCAATCGATACAAAGGATTCGATCACATCCTCGAAGAGAGTCCCCCACCAACACGCCGCTCCACCATTCCAGCTGTTTATACCCTGAAGTATTTCGATTTTCTTGTTGATGACGTCAACAATAGTCGAATAAGGATTTTTTCCCATCAGCGCAGACATCTCCGATCCGCCGCAGGTAGTTCCCATTGAATCGTACCAATCTTTGCCGCGCTGCTTCATTCCTGCGTACAGATTAACGAAATCTGTGAGGAGAATATCTAGGTCAACTTCTCCATCCAGTGTGAGTGCGGATTTTTCATCAGACTCAAATAGCTCATACAGCTCTTCAACAGCTGTACTCATAGTTGCTTAGCAAGCAGGGTTACAAATAGTTGAGCTCTATTCAAACCTATTTCCGACGTCTAACTGACAAAAAATATAGGTAGCTACACTAGCTGGTGCTACACTAGCTGGTGCTACACTAGTTTATGCTAGTGATGCACTAGTTTATGCCGGTACTGCAGTCTCATCAAGACGGGCGGAAATTGCAGTCGCAGCTGCATCAAGACGAGTTGCCAGCGCGCCCTGCATATCTTCGATTGATGTAAGATAAGGACCTGTCGCAGCTTCAAGTCTGAGTACAGCCTCGTCGTCATCTACCCGAACTGCGCGAGTTGGAAGTGCTGGAAGACTGCCTGACTCATCGATGGGAGGAAACCCGGATAAGGGCACACCAACCGCCGCTGCAGTGGAGAGCACATCTTCACCGAGCTCAAACATCGCCTCCGGGCTAGATTGCTGTTTGCTATCAGTTGCGAACTCGCGAAGGTCCACTGAAGTAATCGGCGGTATTGTTAGAATTGCCGATGTCTCTGGCGGTTCGTGCTCCCGCATTACTGTGGCGGGAAGACATTCCCAGACACCATCAGCCGACGGATCGCATAATCTGTCCTCCAACCGCCGAAGTGTATCGGACAGCCGATTGGCGGCCTTGATCAGTGGTCTAGTCTGCGCACCGCCATGGGTGATCGAATGAACGACATCATCGGCATACACATAGTCGTTATCGGGGTAGCGGGTTCCCGGCCGTTCATCTTCGGGAGGCGCGCCGCCAGTTTTCGCTGATTCCCATCGAGCTTGTCGCCGATTAACCTCAAACGCGCTCCACCCTCCAACCGTATACTCTTTGCCCCCTACTTTCGCACGAAGTCCACGACGTTGTGGTTGCCCTCCATACACGTGTTTACGTTGAACGATGTGTGCCATCATCATTATATTAGTCGCTTATAGTAGTTCCGCGCGATGGCTGCAATTGATGTTGCGCCCGAGGTGGAACCAGGGCGGCCTGACTCAATCTTTCATTGGGTAGTGCCGAGCACAGAATGCGGTTGTGTGCATGGCGGAAAGGGCCGCAATCGTACAACTCGACCGGATAACATTGCAGGAGGTCTTCCAGCAGAAACTAAGAAACTGCTCGATGACCTGACAACAACGCCTAACGAATGTGCGGAAGATGTTGATCGTGCACCTGGGGCGCCGTGCTCATCAAAGAAAATGATAGGTGCGATTACTGAGTTCATTCAAGAAAAGCATCCAGACGCATCCACTGGCGTCAAATCGGCCCATTTGCCAACTGCAACAACTACTGATGCTGCAACAGTCCGCGGAGCAGCAGCGGCTCTTGGATGCGACTCGGAGTCATGTGTGATTACCCATCCCAGTCTTCGATCGTTTATTGTTGACCAAAACATCATGAGTCGTCGGGATATTAAGCAGGAACTTGATCTACGATACAAGGCCGCTGGTCCCCGAGATAATGTCAATCTACTTAGCAATGTCCATCTTGATGAGACGCTTCGCAGGTGGGCCCGTGTATTTCCCGAATTCTTTCCCTGTCCGTTTGCGATGATAGATTTCGACCGCAACGGGGATTACCTTGGGCGAGTCGATCTTCCAAAAATTCTTCGTGGAGAGGTATCTGCAAACCTTGGCCCGGGAATTGGTCATGTTCGTCGGAAATTTACTTGCTTCGGCTGCATTGTGAACACAGATGTATCTAGCGGTCCCGGAAAGCATTGGGTTGAACTCTTTGTTGACGCGCGCCCCCCACCGGGCGAACCGTGGACGGTTGAATACTTTAACAGTGCCGGTAACCCACCCCCAAAAGCAATCGTGAAATGGATGGAGCGCACTCGCGATGACTTAGCGCGATATCGCGCCACATTGCCTGGGTGCGAAGACAAGAAAAAATGCCCAGTGGAAAGCATTTCAGTGACTAGTGTTGACCACCAGGATTCTCAAACGGAATGTGGAGTTTACACGTTATACTACATCCGTCGTCGTCTCGAAGGAACATCGTACAAGTTCTTCTTTGAGGAGTTTGTACCTGACGCAGCAATGACTGCATTCCGTGCACACATATTTCGCCACACGAAATAGCGAGTCTTAATACTGTATTTTGCACTCATATAGTGTCCTCACGATGTCACCATATTTGGCAGTTGGCATCGCGGTACTCATTATTATCATCTGCGTGACATTGCGACAAAAAGCTACTGAAGAGCAGTTCAACGGATGTCCCAACTGGGGATGGCGCGGGTTCCCTACTCGGGGCGGCCGAGGGATTACTTCAGGAGCAATGCCGGTGATCGAAGACGCTCGGCATTGCGCAGGTTTTGGTAACGGTCTCTGTTGTGGCCACTTCGGTATCCCACCGTAATTGCGTCCAGCGATTCATTTCTTTTGCGGCGATTGTATACGCACGTTCAAGATGGGCTGCTTCAATCAAGGGTCCGAGGGCGAAAGTCCCCTCACACTTTCGATTGCAATTGTTCTCGTGATGTTCCTTATCGTTGTATTCGTGTGGAGTGGCAGGAGTTGCGGAGCTGACACTGGCACTGACACCTCTTCTATGACAATGCCCGCGCCTCGAGAAACTTTCGACATGTGGACTTCGGCCGGAAGTCGACGACCACACCTATTCTCGACCGCAGACGTTGATCCACAGGTTACTGGCCAGCTTTACGCGCATCGCGATCATACAAGAACCGTGTACGGCAACCGGACTTCGCATGGACATGTCCAGGGGCTTGCTGAATTTATTAGTGACCGCGATGGTGGCTTGGGTGTAGATGTTGGGCCTCATGGGTTGGCGGAATACGGGGGTCGTCGGATTGGGTACGATGATGGTATTCCTGAAACATGGAAGCTTCCCGCGACACCTATGCGCTGGTATGTTCCTGAGGGTTCAGACTTCTATGGCCCTGAAGGGCCAACCACTATGTCAAACGAGATTTATACCACGTTTGAGCCTGACCACGACCCATTGGTGGGCTAACTTCCCACAGTGATCAACAACACTTTTTCCAGCCACACATATGCTCGATTAGACTTCTGAGCAATACTTAAACTGAACAGGTATTTTAAGACACTATACGGCCATGGCAACCGCTACAGACTTGGACGATGGCCATCCCCACGACCCACATACTGTATTCACACAACTATCGGACGACTTCAGCCGATTGCCCGTTGGAGGCTTTAAACTCAAGAAGGCACTAAATAACATTCTTATCGACATTGACGATGAGTGTAGGCGATATCAATTGCAAAAGGAGGAAGTCAGGCTCAACGAATGGGCCAATATGCCTGACAGGTCGTACACTGTAAGTGTTAAGCGTTGTGGTGAAAATAAATGGGTAGCAAGGGCCCATCTTTATTCTGGAACAAACTCGATTACCATGTCCCGTGCAGCTTCGACAATGGTAGGTGCACAATTGAGTGTTGTTACGCTTGCGATAAAAGACGGCAACACCTGGACTAACTGGATTAAAACCCAGCGGCCGACTAAAACTCAGCAACGAAGTCCTCGTGATCAACCGCGAAGTCCTCGTGATCAACCGCGAAGTCCTCGTGATCAACAGCGAAGTCCTCGTATTCAACAGCGAAGTCCTCGTGTTCAACAGCAAAGTCCTCGTGCTCAACAGCAAAGTCCTCGTGCTCAACAGCAAAGTCCTCGTGCTCAACAGCAAAGTCCTCGTGCTCAACAGCAAAGTCCTTTGCAAAGCCCGCGCTCCCAGAGTCCACAGCTCCAACTGCAAAGTCCTCGCACTCAGCAGCAATTCCGGCAACAGAGTCCTCGTGCCCAGCAGCAAAGTCCTTTGCAAAGCCCGCGCTCCCAGAGTCCACAGCTTCAGCGACAAAGTCCTCGCACCCAGCAGCAATTTCGGCAACAAATTCCTCGTGCCCAGCAGCAAAGTCCTTTGCAAAGCCCGCGCTCCCAGAGTCCGCAGCTTCAGCGACAGACTTCGCATAGATCACCAGTTCTTCACGCATCAGCCCCTCCATTTGTCCAGACTGCAAAATTCATTTCCATTATCCCAAATTTAGAAAACTTGCCACCGTTTAGTTATTTCACACACCAGTGGTATCCAGGGGCAGCTTTGCCTCAGAACACCAGTCCGCAACGGTGGAACTCATATTCGTTGTATGGACCAAATCCTTCCGCACAAGTCTTTCGATCCCAACAAAACATCTACCGTCGTCCTATCGGCGAGTAAGCACTGGATTGGGTCTTATTTTTCCAGTAATATGGGACTATGGCCCTTACTGCGTTTCGCAGGATTTGAAGCTACCTAATGCACATATATACCTGTTGACATCACTCAGCAAGCGCAATGTCTAGTAAAGATCTTACTGACGCTGATCTGGACGATCTTCTCGGTGGTTTCGAAATTAACCTTGATGTCACACCCGCTAAGCCGCCACGCACAGTGGTGCCTATCGATGACGGCCCACCCACTGTAAGCGATTCGATTACACTTAGCAACTTCAAAGACCATGCCAAAAAGAAGGGAATGTGGGCCGGCGCGTTGAAACCCATTGCCAACCCGGACTTACTTGGCGTGATTGTCGAAGAGAAGGCCATTATCCCTAACGAGTTTGAGGATGAAGGCGACGCCAAAGAAGGACCGCAAACGCATCTTGTCGCCCGCGTAGTAGAGATTACACGCCCACACACGCCTGCCGTGTTGAAGGGCGCTGATGAAATCATTGTTAATGCTTCTGACGAGGCAAAAGCACGGTTCAAGGAGTCTCTCAGCAAGCGGGTAACGAAGATCGATATTACATTTGACGGTAACCGGATCATTGTGTTCAACAACGGTCCAGGAATTCCAGTCATCACACATGCGGCAGCTACTCAAGACGCCGGTCGAGATGTCTACGTTCCAGAAGTTGCATTCTCTTACTGGTTGGCGGGTTCAAACATTGATAAGGCTGCGACCAATGTCAAAGGTGGAATCAATGGACTTGGCGCGAAACTGTGCAATGTTCACTCGAACGAGTTCACAATCGATACTACAGATGGCGTAACAAAACGCCACTATCGTCAGCAATGGCGCCGCCGAATGGACGAAATGGATCCTCCCACAGTGACCAATCTCCGCTCCGAGAACGGACTTGCAGAGGACGACAAGAAGCCCCACACTCGAGTGAGCTTTATTCCTGCGTACAAAGAGCTAGGATACAAACTCGGAGCAAATGGAAAGCTTCTGCCTGAAGACAGCAAAGACATCGGTGCGTATCTGTGCATGCGGGCGCACCACGTCGCGGCATATCTTGGCTCAAAGGTCACAGTAACTTACAACGGTTATCAGTGCAAAACTTTAGACGCGGCAACTCTGGGCCAGCTTCTGTTGACCCATCTTGGTCCTGGAGCTGAAAACGCGGTAATATTACCAACTCAAGCGAAGGCAACAACAGATCCCTACAAGATCCACCCTTGGAGCGTCGCAGTTATCGTGCTCCCGCCGGGAATGAAGGCCGGCCGTCGTGCAGCATCACAAAACATGACAATCATCAATGGTGTGCTGACCAACAAAGGGTCGCATATCAAGTTCCTCAAAGACAAACTGCGAGAACCCACTGAGGACAAGCTAAACAAGGTAATGAAAAAGTCTAAAGCCAAAGCAGACAAAAAGCGAATGACTATTACCGAGCTTCTGGGTGGAGTGATTCTTGTAGTATGTGCAGCGATTTCTGGAGCGGACTGGGGTGGCCAGCGCAAAGATGAGTTGCAAGTCCCGAAAGAAACACTCGCACACTACAAACTGACGGCAGCGTTCCTGAAGCGAGCAGGCGATGCAATTGCTGAGCGCTTTCTGGCGTCCCAAGGATCAAAGCGTCCCAAATTCATCCACGACAAGTATACGAAGGCGTATCATGCCGGTAAAGCGCAGCGGCGCCACACAAACTTGCTTGTTGCTGAAGGTGACAGTGCTCTCACGCTTCTGCGCGCTGGCCTGACGCAGAAACGCAAAGGTATTCAACCAGGAGGGCCATCTCTGGCCTGGAATGGTATGATCAGTATTCAGGGTGTAATCGTGAATGCTGCCCGCGAAGTGACCGCAAATGGTGAAATGATGGTTCGAAGCTCAAAACTTCGCAACAACAAGCGGCTGCTATCATTTGCTGATGCGTGGGGGTTGAAGGAAAACTGCAAGTATGAAACGGAGGCAGAGCTCAAAACGCTTAACTATCACCGCGCAGTGCTTTGCACCGATGAAGATCTGGATGGCAAAGGCAAGATCGCCCCGCTGGCACTTGTCTACATCTGGACCTTTCATCCGAATTTGATTCGACTTGGCCGAGTTGCGCGATTTATCACGCCTCTTATTCGAGCCAAGTATGGCAAAAAGCTGAAGGCCGGCGAATCAACCACTCACGAGTTCTATTCAGATGAGGATCTACAACAATGGCTTGTAGAAGACCCGACGCGGACAGAACGATTCAAGATCAAGTATTACAAAGGGCTTGCAACACATGATTCTGATGAAGCAAAATCGATGTTCACGCCGGAAAACTTCGCCGCCAGCATCTATACGTACACAGTGGATGACGTTACAACACGTCTCTTTGAGGTGTACTATGGAAGCGATGCATCTCTCCGCAAGGAAGCTTTGGCAACCCCGGTGCAATATTTGTCCACTGAAGTCTCTCAAGACCTTCGACGCCGCCGAGAAATTCCAGTTGGCCGAGTTCAACTCGAAATCGATTCGAAGTCTTACAAGAATGATGCAATTAAGCGCCAAATCCCTGGTGGCGCTGATGGACTTAACCCTGCCCGGCGCAAAATCCTGATGGGTGCGATTATGCGCTTCGCCGCAGAGGCCATGTCGAAGGAACTGAAGGTGTTTCAGCTGGGCGGATTTGTTGCCGACAAGTTATTCTACCATCATGGCGATGCGTCGCTTAATGGCACGATTATCTACATGGCCAACGCATATATTGGTGGCCGTGCGTATCCGTTTCTCATTGGAGTTGGCCAGTTTGCAAGCCGTCATGGAGATGATGCGGGATCGGCACGATACATTAGTGTGAAACTGAGTCCTCTTGTTGCGGCGACGTTTCCGTCTGAGGACCGCTGGCACCTGTCATATGTATTTGAGGATGGTGACCGTGCCGAACCTCAATACTTTGCACCAGTTGCGCCGATGGCGGTCCTTGAGTCATACCAAATTGTTAGTGAAGGGTGGAATCACAATAGTTTCGGTCGTGATCAAGCAGCAGTACTTGCTATCGCCCGAGCATACATCAACGGCGATGCTGACCTCCTTGCCCTAGGGGATCGCCTACACGCAGAAGGTCTTACACCAGAACTTGCTGCCGACATCCACAAACTTGGGGAGAAATGGCCACTTCCCGCCTCTACTCGCGGCTTTGATGGTGAAGTTCGACCGTATCGCGGCGAGGATTATAGCTTCGGGTGTTATGAATGGGAATCGGAAACCCGCACCATCATCGTTACTGATTTACCAATTGGGGTGACAACCAAAAAGTATATCAAAACACTCACGGCACCTGGCCGTGAAGGAAAACCGAACGCTCGTGACGAGTATGTCGAATCTATTGACAACCAAAGCTCAGAAACGAAAGTCGAGCTGCTTGTGAAACTTCGTACTGGGGCATTCGATAAAATTGTTGAGAAGTTTGGGAATGCTTCGATTGACCCAATCGAAGATGCGCTGATGCTTCGGGCCTCTCTGCGCCCACACTTGAACTATTACAGTACTGCTGGTGGCGTTGTAGAATTTGGTTCAGAGTACCTTACTGCTCTCCTCTATTGGGCTCCGGTTCGCCGTGATCTGTATGAGACTCGCATTACACGCCGCAAGATTGTAACGGAGCTTCGTATTCTCGAGGAAACAGAAATTCTGCGCTATATTGGGCTTGCTGTCGAACTTGACCTGGCACGCGTTGAAGACGATGATATCGCCGCGGCGATGTTGGAAGAACGAAAGTTCCCACGCCTCCACCGCGCATTGCTTCACGCACCGAAGTACACTAAGAATGAAGATTTACATCGTCTTGTGACAACCGGCCCCGGTGCTAATTACAACTATCTGCTTGATTTACGTGAAAGAGATCTAGTGAAGAAGTCGGCAATTGCTAGACAGAAACGTCTGGACGAGCTCAAAGTAGAGCTTACAAAGATCAACGCACTTCTTGCTGAGCAACCCATTCCCGGGGCCAGTTTGTGGCACAAAGAGCTGGACAATTTCGAAGCCGTAGTTGCGCGCGGCATTGCCACTGGATGGAAGTACAAGTAAATCAATACTTCATTCTCCCCTCCCTTCCTTTTTTCTACAACAGTTTATTCCTAATGTAAAAAAGAACGGCGCCCATTCACCAGGAACCTATTCAGGCTTTACAATCAAGTCGCTAATACTGTTGGTCAGCTCTGCTGTTGCGTCGTCAACAGCCACGTCTGCTGTTGCTCCGCTATCGCCCGTATCTTCAGCGGTTGCGCCATAGAAAGCATCCCAAAGATCTTGGTGATTAAGTCTTTGCAGCTTTTGTTCAACCTCCGCGATAAACTTTTTCATGACTTTGATTTTGTTGAAACGTAGATGGTGTTGAAACTCCCACATGCAATTGTCAATGCGACGCCGTTCCAAGTACGGTGCATAGCGCCGCTTTTCGGCAAGCCAGCTGAAATCGTCTGTCCGGATCTGGTAACTAAGAGCTATGGCCGCTCGCCACCGATCCGTGCGATACATCATGTTTGCCTCATGGGCACGAGCATATTGAGCTCTAAGAGTCTCAATTTCAGGCATAAATACACTGCTAACGGTGCTCTGCATAATGCAAGGTGTACTATTATAATGGCACATTCAGTTATGAAAAATAACAGCAGGACTAGTTATGAGCATTGCGTGGACGGATGCGTGGCGAGTTTGCCCGCCGTTTTAGCTGTGCAATGTGCTTGTCATGAAGGGCAAGCAATTTTACTAGCGCGCTTGTACTTATTTTGATTTCTGGCATCTTGGTACTTGTTAATTGGCGCTTTCAGTTTCAACGTGCAGCAGTAATTCCTTTCTGGATAATGTCGAAAGTGTTGATCGCGTGATGAACAGCGCGCTGAATGATGCGGGTGACATTCTCAGTGTGACGAACCGTCAGAACTAGTCGATTTTCATGCGAGACGATCTCATACTCAATACTTGCCAAATCTGGGGCAATATCAAAGATAGTGCGTCGAAGAAGTTCACCAATCGTGTGTGTTTCGTTTGGAATCTGGAGAATTCCCTCCATAAGCCCAGATTCAAGTTCAACTTCGGTGTATTGAATGCCTTTACGAGCTGATGGTGCATCAGAATGGCGATCGATCGTAGTAGAGATCAGCCGAAGTCGTCCTTTGATATTGGAACACGCATCAGCAAACACTGCACGACTTGCAGCAGGATTGTCGGTTGTGGCTGGTAATATTGCCTTAAGAACATGGTGTTGAGGATATGCCCTCATACAGGAGATCTTATAGCCGCTCAAATCGGTTGCGGGCCCACCATCGAGCCGCATTTCTTCATCGGTGTATTCTGGAATATCAAGATGTTTGAACATTGCACGGCGCGCAACTATGAACGCAGCGTTGTCGAACCCATAGCCAGTTGCAATCGAGATGTCATTGATCACAATACTTTTCCCGGGCTGAAGAAATGCAAGTTTGGTCGTGGGGTTAAACAGCGGCTCGGTCATCCTTCCTTCCACAACTTCAAGGTCTCCGGCATATACACTAAGCGGCGATGCTCCGGTGTTTGTCACGTTAAGTCTTAGTCGCAGTTGGTCAACAACGCTTGTTGGTATCTGCGTTCGAAGCGGAAGTAGTGCAATGCGCATGTTAACGAAATGTGGCAGCATGAACTGGTCTGTTGTAAGTTTCGTGTCAAATCCACCCGGTGGCACTTGGAGCGCCCGCCCTGGCATTTCGTCGGTAACAGCGCGGCGAATAGCGTTGACAACTGCGGTTGGAATCCCTTTAAGCTCAATCGTGACTTGTGCCTGTGCAAGTGGCAATCGATCAATTCGAAAGAGCTCCTGAAGTTCCGGAACATCTTCAGCTGTAATTTCATGACGCGAGACTTCAACACGAACCACCTCTGGTACGAGTGCGGAATGATCTTCCTTTTTCTCCTCGCGCGCTGTACGTCCCTTCGGAGGCATGATGTATGGCGAAATGGCACTTGTATGGAAGCGTGAAGGTTCTCTTCAAATTCGAGTAAAACCCTCGCGCTGAAGATCCGCACCCCAAATAGTGCGCAATGGATAACCTGATACATCATACCCTCTTCCTGCCGCCCCGAAGCGCTGCAGAAAAGACTGTCCAGCGTACCCTAGTTTATGTTAAGAATGTTACGCAGCTATTGCGCCACTATGACGTAGTTGTTGATGTGATTCGGCTTCGTGCCAAGGACGCTAGTAACCAGCGAGTTCAAGCTGCACTGCGACGACGAAATATTCGCGCACTTCCGGCCCTTATCGCAAATGGCACTGCATATGTAGGGTTTCGGGCAATCAAAGTACACTACGACAAAGTACCTCAGCCAGCATCGGATCGGCAAAGCCGACATCAGGTCCAATATGACAACTATAGTCCGCACGCTGACAATTATACGTCAAACACAGCAAGTCACAACGGACCACCGCAGTCCGAGGAAGACATTGCAGCCGAAGCACTCGATCGATACTATCAAGAGGAAATTGGAGGCGGTGGGTACAGTGGGGATTTCGGCGAATCCGTGTCCGGCCTGGGGGGGCAACCTGTGTTCTAACGACGCAAGGTACTTGCATTTTGGACAACCTTCTAGACAGATTATAGGCCAGTGATGCGCGCAAGGCAACGACCCCCGATGCCCGGTGCAGGCCGGCGAGCCCCTATCGGAGTCAGAGGAAAACCCATGGGACCACGAGTCGACCTTTCCAGAGCAGATACTGCTCAAACTCGTCACGAGCTCTATGTGAAAGTCGTATCGCCCGGCGACGATGACCAAAAAAGCCAGCGGATAACTCTTGAAACGCTGAAATACATCGCTTCCCAACTCAAAACCTTTCGCCAGATGGGTATTGCAGTTCGAGTGAACAAGATGAAGAGCCAGTCTTTGAAAAATCCGAAACTCAAGGCAGCAATGAAGAATAGGGGTATTACCCGTCTGCCAGCACTTACTACTCCAAACAATGTATACCTTGGACTGAATGGTATCAAAGACGTCTACGAGCGCAACATTGCAAGTTTTGTAGCTGTTGAGCGTCGCGGCACTAAAGCCGTTGAAGGTGCGAGTCTTGACCCGGACGATCTGGAAGAATTCTTTCGATCTGAGATGACTTTTGAGCGCGCCGATGAAGATGCGCAGGAAACAGGAATTGGCGAAGGTGGCGACATGATGGAAGGATATCGGCGAATGATGGAGCGGCGAGAAACATCAAAGGCTGGGCGTAAACCCGGTCGTTCTTCGCAACCTGCTACGACACCTAGGCATTCAGCTGCATCTGGCCGTTCAGCTGCATCTGGTCGGCCTGACAACATTAGAAGTCGCCAGCCGACCGGAGATATCGAGGAAGATGAAATTCAACAGACTATCGACAGATTATCACGCGATATTGACGACAATATGAGAGACCGAGCTTTCGCCGGTGAAGGTGGAGACGATGACGAAAATGGAAATCTTCAAGACGACCTAATGGAACGCGCGTTCTACTCGAATCTGGATTCGTCGATGTAAATTACACTCCTTGCGTCACAGCCAGATACTCAACATAGCTATCCAGTAGATCAACAATAATCTCCCCATAACTCTCCTTTTCGGCTTGCTCAAGGTCGCGCATGCATTCTTTCACCTTTGGCATAAGATACGAAACCATTTCAGTCTTTTCCTCGTCTTCGCTTTCTTCAAACTCCTGTTTGAAATCGTTATCGAGAAAGAACTTGAAATTTTCTTCTGTCAGATTGTACAACTGTTCGCGGTAGCTGTAGAGGTACGGACCCACCTCTTTGATAATGTACAGAGGGTCGATTGAAATGATTGACATCACTCGCTTCTTCACTCGGGCAATCTGAGGATCGTTGGGGATCCGCGTCTCAACATCTAGTGTTAGTGTTTTGATCTGGCGATTAAACGCCTCAACATAAGCGATGTAGTTTTTTGTGCCGGACATTTCGAGATACAATGGCGACACCAACGTCGTTAACCTCCGGTTTATACGAGTCTTTCGACCATCTTCAATTCCCCAAATAGAGATATCAACTACGCCTGATAAGGAAAGCGTGAAGCACCATGCCCGGACGGACAAAGATTAAGTCGAAAGTGGTAAAAGCTACACTCGCAAACAAAGATGTACTTGACATGTTTCAGGGAGTTCTCGGAGAGGGTGGTGGTGCTTCATCACTCGCAGTGACCCATCCCAAGTACCTACGCATTGAACAGCATGTCAATAGGTTTCTTCGACTGCTTAAAGTGTTCCACGACTCGAGTGCACTTGGATTCTTTGCCGGTCCCAAAGAGCATCTCGGAAATTACATCACAGCGCTCCGAGCACAGTTTACCCAGAGCTTCAATGCTCCCGACCTTGACAAGTATCTCGCCGCAGATAGCTCGGGATCTATCGAGGATGTGATGACTAGAACTGCAGACTACAGCAAAATCCCTCCCGAAGCAGTGGCGGCATTCAACGACACATTCGCCGCGGTAAAGAAGTGCAGTCTGGTCAACACTGTGATCGTGTCATGCAAAAACCTGGTGGCCCACAAGAAATCTCTTCAAGACCAGTCGGCTCTCAAGGATCGCTTTCTTACAAAAGGCGGCGGAATGACATTTGCTCCTCTGCCTGACCTCCCACAGGTTAACTTCAAGCAGATCTACATTGATGGGCGCCTGTCCAGCTCGGATAAAGAGTTTGTAATGATTGTTCTGCACAAGATGTTCACTATCGGACATGATGTGTATGAGGCGGTGTCTGCACCGGACGTCAACGTAGAGGAATTCGTCGAGGTTATCATGAGTTCCATCGGAGAAGTGAAAAAGCACATCCCTAGATGCGACGCAGCATTTGCCAAGATTATTGAGAGCGTCGACCTCCTGAAGGGGAACTTTGACGGCTACTACAAAGATTACACCGCCAGTGGGAATCCGACCATTATTATGGAAAACTTTGTGCTGGACGTGAGCAAAAACACTGATGCGTCTCCTGCAGTTACTGCACAGTTTCGCAGAATCATTACCCATTATCGCAAATTGGCGTCGCAGCAGTCGTCCCATCCTCAGCTGCAAAGTCTGTTTGCGCAAGTCGATGCAAACTTCTCAGAGCTTGAGAAACAAAGTCGAGAAGCTGACGCGGCAGAAGAAAGCGAGAGTGATGATGACGACGAAGAGAAGAAGGAAGCACCTACAACTGGCAAAACTGCTCGTAATCGTCGTAAGCGAGAAAAAGCCCGCGCGAAGGCTAAGGCTGCGAAGGCTGCCGCGGCGGAACCCGGAGCGGCGGAACCCGAAGCAGCAAATAATGATGAAGAAGGACTTGCCGACGAGTTTGATCGAGAAGAAAAAGCCAAGCCTAACGAGGACCAGGTAAAGTTTGACGAGGGGGATACGGAAGAACCTGGCCAGGAACCATTCGGTGTTTAAACGCAAGTACACCACCTCCTCCACTATTTTCGCACCCATAATAAGAGCGAAACTTATCACCGTTGTATAGAAGTCCGCTGAAGATGGCTTTGCAAGATGGGCAATCAGGCGTTATGTTCCTGGCACTAACATTTGTACTTGTCGTTGTAGTTGCACTGGTATGTCCCAACCTCCAGACAGCTATTCTTATTATTGGGTTATTGGTCGGAGTTGTAGCGTGCCTGTATCGCACTACCAAAGAGGGTTTTAACCCGGTCCGTGCAACAACAGGGCATCCTGCTCCGCACGCAGTTTCTGCGAAGGTTGATGCTGTACAGGCACCCTCAACAGTTCCTAGCAGGCAGCGTCTTGACCCTCCGTATAAGGGTGCTATCGATATTGACGAATACGATACTGCGCCTGAGCATGGTCATCGGGATCGCAGAATCGGAGAGAATGAAAGCGCTCCGTATGGCAATCCGTTTGACACTGACCGCATTGCATCTCCACAGGCTGCGGGCGCTAACCTCGATGACGAGGCAAATGACGACGAGCTTGACGGCGATGAGCGAAATGCCTATCAGGTTCGTTCACGTAATGAGCATGCCCGAGTGACTGCCGGTACTATGGACCGCAGGAAGATGCTGGACCCGTATTTCCGTGAAGAATTAGACCAAGAGGAAGATTCACACTGGTGGGGTCGTCACGAGATTTAAGGTATTAGTCCTTGCGTTTTGCGGACACATTTGAATACCCTCACAGGTTAAGTATACCCTCCCCAGTGAGTGTCACCATGGGAGCAACTTGTGGTAAATCGGCAATGGCGCATGAAGCTACTGCATCACCCTCGCACAGATCTGCTTCACCCCCCTCGCACGACAATATGTCGCCTCCAAATGGCCTTCTGCCACCTCCAATGCTAGGAGCGATGACGTCGTTTAACAGCACCTCGTCTCTGGTCTCGACATCGGAATTAAGAGATGCAGTAAAGGGAGACGACTTCTCCTTTGACGGGAGAAACGTTTTGGCAAAAATCGTTAGCTACTACGACGGTGACACGGTTCGGATCAAATTCAAGTTCGATGACAAGCTCATCCAGTATCCCACGCGGTTAACTGGATATGATTGTCCCGAGATGAGGCCAAAGAAGTCAAACCCTCATCGGGATGCGGAAAAACTCGCCGCAAAAGCCGCGAAACAAGCACTTATCAACAAGATTGATGGGAAACTTGTAATTGTCCAATGTGGCCCGTTTGACAAGTATGGTCGCATCCTTGCCACTATCTTCAGCCGTAATGGAGAAAACATCAACAAATGGATGATTCGTGAGGGATACGGAATTCCGTACGATGGTGGCCACAAAATTACATTCGAAGATATCATCCTAGAGATCGAACAGGGACATTCGGCGGACAAGGCGGATCGTCTGGAGCACGCGGGTAACGATCAGGCGCGGAGTATTGCGTACAAAGAGTGGCTGCAACAACGACACAACAGTGGCGATTAAGCAACCTAACGACCTGCACATGTATTGGGCCAATACTTTTCGGCAACAGCACTACCAATGGCATAACCCAAGTTGTCAACGATGATGTCGCTGCTTTTTCCATACCAATAGGCATCGTCGTTCCCCGTTGAGACTCCAGTTTCGTCTTGCTCACCAACAAGTTGCAGCCTTTTATCGCCAACCATTATCTTGTTTTGGCCCAGAAATGTTTCTACCATCTCCCACCCCGCTCCTATAAGAAAGAACTGTAGGTGGTGGCCAGGGTACATAGCTCCTAGAATGCCAAAGAAGATAAGGTGCGTTACGCTCCACCCGTCTATATTCTGTAGAATAGGGTGGTTAATGTATGTCTTTTCAAGAATGTCGCGACGGCCAGTTTTTCGCAATATGTGCCCGTATGACACAATAAGTAAGATCGCGACAATATACATTGCGACACATGGGACTGTGACTCCGCGAATTATCCGATTCACGAACATGATTTGCCGACACTATACATTATCAAGGTTTTGTTCAATCTGAGGTTGGAAAAATAACAAGCATCCTCCTTACTGCTTAAACCGATAATCTTGTTCCCGAGCGTGGTCGATGGCAGCCTGAAATGGACCATCAACTACGCTCGCTGGGACTTTGAATGAAGAACTTACAGGCCCACTGTTGCCAGAGAGTGCGCCTATAAATGTATACATGCCATTGGTCTTATAGATTGATCCATCCCCATTTCCTTCGTACAGTTGTAGAAAGGTTTTCTTGTTGGTGGCAATCAATGCCTCCCACTGGTCAAGTCGAATGAGGTAGGGTTCTTCAACAAAGAACAAACAGTTGAGAGGTCCATATCTGAACTCGAATTTAAGTGTCCAGTACTTTTCTTCTTCATCGATGGCTTCCATGTCGTTTGACGCTTCGATAGTAACGTTCCATTTGTCCTCTGTAGACATGGCTGAGACAATCTCACGCTGATATATGTATCTGCATGGCATTGTTCAAATTTGGTTCTAACATAGTATAGTTTTGCGTCCTGTTCAAGCTTCTCCGCGGAAAAGATACGTAGTGCAGCGGCGAGTACCCTGCCACATCATGCCCCGCCGTGGACAAGAGCTAAACCTTCATGAGATGCAACGACAGATTCTTGAAGAGGAGGTCAAAGGAGAGCGTAGCCAGGCTCAACCGAGCCAGCCAGTGCAGCCGCCCCAGAACCAGTCGAATCGAAATCAGCCTATCCGCAACAACCGACAATCGCGGGCACCCCCTCAATCACGAGGAACGCCATACCGCGCACCGGAACGTGGAAATCTCCGTCCTCAAACACGTGAAAGGTTCGATTATGACCCATCACCCAATGTTGATCCGCGCTATGCCCCGCAACCAAGTAACCCTTATTATGGCCAACCGACCGCAGGTGTAGAAAGTGCTCAATGGGGGACACCTCGGGCCCAACGCCGGGTTGACCGCGGAGTTGGGCTTGATGTTCATGAACTGTTGAAACAAGAGGCATTTGGCCATGAACCTGGAGCTGGCGACACCCACTTTGAAAAAAATCGGCCGTCTCCCAACGAAGTGTACGGGGTTAGCGACCAGTACATGATCCTAGACTCGTTCTCCAAGCTGCGGGACTCTGCAGTGGAGCGTGGGGAGTTCAAGTGGAACTTTATGGTTCAAGGAGTTACTGGCGACCAAGTTATTGGTGTTCGGGACCGAATTGACACCGTTATTTCTATTCAGATGGGCAGCTTCTGTGTTCCCATCCTGCCTGAAGTGGAGTATAGACTTCAAAATGAGCCAGGCGCCCCAACTGGTACAAACCAACTGAGCCTCTATCAGAACAACAATAGCGGAGCTGGTGTGCCTCCGACACTAGTTCCTACTACTGCCACAGAAGGGCAGTATCCGAAAGAAGTTCTTCTTACCGGGGCAACCACCGCAACGCCATGGATTAACAATCCATACACTCAAATTCCGTTCTGCAACCGTATGACAATTCAGATTCGCGAAGCTGGACATCAATCGTACAGCGATCGTGATGGTGCACGTCACCACTTTGAATTTGGTGTTGGGTTCCTTAACTTTGTTGGTGCGAACCCTACTGCACTTCAAGCGTTCCCAATGCACGGAAAACTTTGGGACACATACATCTTCACAGATCCGTTGAAAGATCTCCATGGAGTTTCTCTCATCTTCCGCAACCCCGATATCCCAATCAGTTTCCTGCCGGACTGCCTGTATGATGTGCAATTTGAGCTTGACACTGTCGCAGGGCCTGGGCCGTTTATTCTGGTTCGGGCGCCCGGACATGGATTAAACATGGGTGACCGGATTTACATTCAGGATTTCTCGTCTGGCAACAGTGCTCTCGACAAGTATATGAATCGGCCTGAGGGACACGTCGCCGCAGGAGATCCCTCCTTGGCTGCATTGGCACCGGGCACTCCTATTGTCCTTACCGATCCTGATACATTCTACACCGATCCTGCGGTCAGCACATTCGATCTGACGGTGCCGGTTCCTACGTTTCCTCTTCGAGCTACGGTCTGTATCGCAAAACGTCGTCTTCGCATCCCCATTCGCGTGCGTCGTGTGGTGCCCCGTTTGACGAACTACATTACGCCCGTAGTGTAATCGCCTATGGCAAATCCTTTTTCGAGCGCAAAACTGAAGACACAGAATATATAGATACACTGGTACACCCAATGGTAGACGCTGCACTGAAATCACCGCGCGATCAGATGGAGGCATGGTATGAATCAACACTGGAGGAAAAGACGGACGAATCCGAGTTTGAAGTGTCAAATGGGGTGGACGCTCCAGATATTGAACCAAAATGTCACATCACGATCAAGAGCACTGGTCCGATCGAAGTGTTTATCCGTGGACCTTCTTTATCAGGACTTATTCTTGATCTGCCGGCATCTTCAACTGTTGTCTTCGAAGAGTCGCAGGTCCCAAAACAACGTGCATCAAAACGACGCGCCTCAAAACCGCAGTTCCTTGTCCCGGGCACCCCAGAATACATCGCAGAATCTCAACGACTGGATGACGAACTGGATGAATACCATGGCAAAATCAGCCCATCCTAAGTTGATACACCCCAACCTTTTTTCCGCCTTCGATAGGAAAGCCATCGCGCGGGGTTGCGATGAAGAAGTTTGCAACATGCCTTATTGTCCTGGTCTTCTTGCTTCTTGTTGTGACTGCATTTGCGGCTAACAGCCTCAGTCGATCCAAATCTGGTGGCTCTAAGGTGAAGATCGTTAAGTGGGAGAACGACTCAACATGTTATCCGCAAAAGATGATGAAAGACGCTATTCACGTCGTGCGATCGATTCCCGGATTTGGACCGGTGAATGAAAGTGAGCGCCAGATACTTGCAAAGGAAGCTACGCGACTTAGCAACCGATACGACGCAACAATCAGTGTAGAGCAACTGATTGCGATGCGCACAATGGAACTTGCTATCACTGCTCGACGTAGTGGAACTCGTGCTCATCGTCTAGGAGAAGAAATAGCCGCGGCGCGTAAACGTGGGGATTCGGTACTCGATATTGCTATACGGTACAAACTTCCACCAACTTCTGTACTGCGCCAGATATTGATCGAAGATAAACACTCAACGGGGAAGGTTCGTGCGATGGTAGCTGATCCGACGCAGCTGCCACCAGATCTTGCAGCGGAGGCTGAGGCAATATTCGCGGCTGATCTTGGTTCAAGAGTAAATGCGGATGTCATCCGGGAAGAGTCACAGGCATTCGAAAATACGCTAGGTAAGCATCTTCGGTCGATTGGAATTAAGTTTAAGACGGAGGATGAAATTCGCGACGAATATGCTACAGGTGTCAGGACGGGACCTATGCTAACACCTGACTACCTGATCACAAAACCAGTTAGAATTAATGGGCGTCCAGTACGATGGATAGACGCAAAAAATTACCCGCTGTTTAATAGCCAACTTGTCGCAAAAGGTCTAGTTAAGCAAGCTACGAAGTACACTCGTGCATTTGGGCCAGGTGCAATGGTATTTAGTGGGGGGTTAATGTGTGGCTCAAGCGTTCTCCCAACAAGTCGACTAAAGCCGCCACTTCTGTTAGATGGGTCGCACATCAGTTAAATGCGACTCAGGCTGGAAAAATTTTGTTACGGTAAGCAACCTTTTTTACCCAACAATTGCGGCCAAGATCTTGCTCACAACAGGGTCAGAAGAGTCGATTGGGGCATGGCCGCCTAAGTCCTCGCGATACTTATAGAAGATATAGCCCAATGGTGCTCCCGGATCCACAGTGTAGAAGTAAGTAATTCCATCTACCTCGACAGATTCCGCCTGAACATCAGACACGGAGCGAATTGTACAGGGGTCAGGAAGGCGAAGATCAAGTGCAGGATCATCATTATACAACGGTGCATCGGTGGGAACGCAAGTGCGGCAGTTGCCATATCCAAACAGCTCACATTCAATACTCACTTCAGCCAGCAATTCTCGAAACGCTTCGTTCGTTTTATAATTGCTCAGGGCCCTTTCGTAGAACACTTCATCAATTGTTTTCTCTTCCCGATTCTCCTCAGGTATTTGTTCCCACATGGCGCGGTTTGCAACTCCAATGTACAAGTATGGCTGGACATCGCGCTCATCCCGAGGGAGTCGGTCGTGACTTCCCATGCGGACTGCTCGGGCTTTGAACTGATCGTCTCTAGCTCGATCCCAGTATGGCTCAACCTGGTCTGTTTGCCGGATGCACTTGAGGTCAAGGCCTTCTGCACCGGTTTTTGATACAAGAATCGCCTTAATGACTTCTCCATGTGCGTTGTTTGGCGCATTGAATGCTTCTTTGATAGCGTCTCGGACATCGTTGGGGACATCTCCCGAAATAATTGCGTATGTACCTTTTGCGGCCGGGAGCTCAACCGCAGCTCGGGGCTCATCCGCAGCTCGGGGCTCATCCGCAGCTCGGGGCTCAACCGCAGCTCGGGGCTCATCCGCAGCTCGGGGCTCATCCGCAGCTCGGGGCTCATCCGCGCCTCCGCTTTTAGGCTCATACAGAACGGTTGTCTTGCGAACAACTTTAGGGTTCCAGACCATATATGTAACCGCATCAAGTGAATGGTACCAGAGAGGCATTCCCTTTCCGTCATCGGATTTTGCAGTCTCAGCCGACACAAAGTAAGGATCAAACGCAACACCGGGATAATCCATAGCAACTTGAGCCCAGTTAATGTAGCTTCCCCACGCGCATGTTGCCGGATCCACACCGGAAGGGCAGACTGAATACTTCTTAGTGAATGCATGGACTGCTTTAATCGTGTCAACGTGTAGAAGTTGGCCCTTATCGATATCATAACCAACGATTGCATTCTCTGGTGTAGCCCATGAAAGACCATTCTCCTTCGAGAAGTTGTACCAGCTACGGTGATCAGTGTCAGGCGTCGACGACCAAAGAATGTTGTACGGTCGAGGTGCTGGTGTCAGTGTCGGATAAATTGTGTCCATCGTATAACTTTCACGAGGCTCTGCAAACGCAACAAGAAGTTCCTTTTTGCGAGCTTCCGCGAATGCCTTTTTCACCCAGTCATCCGGTGCTGACTTGATTTCAGCAGTGCGTGTTCTCCACCCAACTTGGCGATCAATCCCTTCAACAGCAGCTGTAATGTCAAAGTCAATACGATCGTATTCTTCATCATTACCGCCCGAGGATTCGATCAATTTCGTAATATCATTTGTGGACTCAACCCCGCCATCGCAATCCGAGGGTTCTATCTCGCACCAGTTTGTGTTTTCACGAACGAACTTCATCAAATCCATCTCTTCACATACAGGCTCGCCCGTTGCAGGCTTAATTGCGCTTGTAATGTCAAAGTCGTGTGATTCTTCGCCACCACGTTTAGATTTCTCCGATATAACAGGGACATAGGGCTTGTATCCCAGTAGTTGCAAATATCTACCCAACGGACCAATGCCGCTCGAGCTCACGAATTGTGAGTACGCGATAATAGGTCCTGGAGAATCATCGGCACGTTTTGCAATAAGATCCAGTTTAGGACCAACTACTTTGGTAAAGACATCATCAGGCATTTCACTAAGCGGCATATTGGCAAATTCTCGGGGCGGCGCAAATGTACTGAGCGAACGGGATTTCACATAGTAAGAGCTCATGGCTTTCTTTTCTGATCCGGGCAGTGCCAATGGTGGCGTTGTTAATACGCCTGCGCTTCTACCACCGGAACCCTCACCTCCTTTACCTTCAGCTTCTTCCTTTTCACGAGCAAGAAGGTATTGCCTGTACTGGTCGGGTCCCATTTCGACTCGCTCAATAATTGTTGGGAACTCTTCTGGAAACCATCCATCGTCGCGCGGCTCGTTCTGTGTTGGGACGTTGTTTATGGGCTTGGCTTCAGCGTCGGCTTCTTCAGTGTCGGCTTCTTCAGTGTCGGCTTCTTCAGTGTCGGCTTCGGCGTCTTCGGCAGCGCCGCCTTCGCGCTTAAGGCGCTCTAGTACCAGTTTCCTGACCTTCTCAATCCGACGAGGGGCCGGCAGTTCCGCGAACCATCCATGGTAATTAAACCGGGACCCGTATCTTGATCGTTTTGTAGCACTTGGCTTGTACAATGGCTGGTTAACTTTTTTGGATAACCGGTTCATGAACGTTGCCACAGTTCCAGATTGTGACCCTGGTAGTGCCAAATACTTCTTCCAACTACGGGCTTCATTCGTGCAATCAACGCATCGGTCGTAACCTGGGACTTTCTCAAGACCGGAAACCGGAGGTTCATACGTTGCCCATGGACGCGTAAGATAGTTGTGTGTGAACAACTTGTTCTGGTATCTTGTTAAGTCAAGTTTCATTGGCAATGAGTTTAATGTAGCATCTTTGGCGCGGACAATGAGCCGAGTTTCCGTTGAAGCCTGGGGTGGCCATGCCTGGTATAGTATCTCGCCACGGATATACTCAAACGCAGCTTTAGCGTTAGGGCCCACATAAGGGGGCCTAAATTTGAGCATAGCTCCAAGTCGTGGCTCTATTACGCGAGTCCAGTGATCTTGCGCCGCCATATCTTCTGCGACTTGGTTTTCGAACTCGATAGACCAACCTGATGGGCCTGTCGGCTGAGCAACACGGATATCGCAGATGAATATGTCTGCGCGCCCCTTCCACGATTGAGCAACTTCGTTCGTAAAGAATTCATTGTAAATGTGGACATTGGGGGCCTCTTTGATCACGAAAGGCGCTGGATCGTATAGATGCCATTCGATATTTGGGAATAGCGACGAAAGAAATGGATTGTGGTGTGCCGGCGCTGCACCGGCATATACAACAACTGCTTTACTGTCTGCGCGGGGCAATAGCATTGTAAGACATTGCAATTCACCAATGAACAACTTGCGCTGCCCGTGATGCATATTAACCATGCGATGTGGGGTAGTTGCCCGTTCTTCGAGAGTTAGTCCTGTTCGCTTATCGGAACGATAGACTGCTTCTGGGTCTATTTCGATATTCCATTGATCATATGGCGATTTACCCTCAGCGTATACTTTAATGCCTGCAACTTCTTCCGGAGTGTACACACCACTTTCTTGGTATCGCTGAAGAAGTCGGTCAGCAACTTCGATATCGACACCGGACAAAGGAAGGAACTTACGTACGAGTGGTGCTCTCTCACGCCCTCCTGTTGTCGGCATTGTAGGTCGCGTGTGCGTGACATGGGAAACAAGCCCAACAAGTCGGTTAGCAAGTTTCTCTCGATTCTTTACGCGATGATTTGCCCTATCGACGTACATTTTGGTGAACATCTCGTACTGGGTCGGGAGCAAATCTTTTCCGGCAAGCATGTTAAAGCAAGGCACTAACTCGAAGGGATCCTTTGAGCAGGGACTTCCTGTAAGAAAGATAATGCGCAGATCTCGTGCAGTCATGATCATTTCATAGATGCGCCGCCCGTTTGAGTTTTCTGAGCTTGAGTTGATGATTGCCCGGAAGAAGTTGTGCGCCTCGTCGACAATAAGAAGCTTACCGTCGAGCCCCCCTGTTGCGCCGGCAAGATCGCCTCGCTTGACTGTTTTTGCACCAGTTCCGGCCCGAGCCATTTGCTCTGCGGAGTTGTACGCATCCATCGATACAAAGGTGAAATGAGCCATTGCTTCTGTGCGAAGCCGCTTGAGCTCCGCGTCACTTGCATCAGGGTTAACAAGTTTGACTACGTTTTCGATCGTCTCGCGAAGGTTCTTTTGCAAGCTGCGCGCAAGCATTACAACTACTGGCCTAATATCCCAGAGAGCCATTGCCACAGCAACTGCGATCCGAGTCTTTCCCATCCCCATTGTACCGAATATTAGCATTCCTCGCGCGTTGCCGTCACCCCCGATTCCGTACTCGGGATCACTCATAACTGCGCGAACGAGATACTGATAGTACTTCAGGTTTGCTGCCCAGATGTGTTCTGGGTCTGGTGGCGTTGAAAGCGCCTTTGAATATTCCAGGTAGAGTGCTCGAAGCTTCTCAGTTATAAGTGCCGGAAAGGCTGTGGAATTCCGCACCAGACCCGATGGTCCTGCAGAATGCACTGCGCGATCCGGACCCGGTCCCCTGCGCCGTGGCCGTCTCCCTCCGATTGCGAACATGATCGCACGGGTATCGGCAGTATACGATGTGTTTAAAAAAAGAGTTGTTCTCAACATGAGTTATCTATTTTCCGGCCTCTAGCCATTTGACGATTGACCAATACAGACTGTCCGGATTTTGCACGATATTGGGTTGCTTCTGAGTCCAGAACGAATCGTTAGGGTTTTTCACAATATTGGGGCACCGACCGTCATCGGTGCCACTAGAAGGGTAGTTTCCCGCCTTCGGGACAGGGTAACACATCCCCAGGATGTAAGAGTGGTACCTGCGCGGTTGGCCGTAGTATTGCCACATTTTCGCAGAAACATTGCCCACGTTCTTGAAACCTGACTCTTTCTCAAAGATGCTGTTAAAGTCCTGGGCGTCCTTTGATGTCAAATCCGCAAGTGACAATGCTGCCTGCCTGCGTTTTGTCCAGTCGTCGAACTCACTATTGTACTTTCGCTCAATAGCCATTGTAGGCACTTCCACGATCTCTGCTGGCCACTTCCAGAAGGGATGGAACATGAATTGTACTGAATGGGTGAGTTCGTGGATCATTTTGTGACTTGCGCCAGTCAATACAACTGTATCATGTGCCGATACCGGAATTGTCATACTAGGGCCCATGTAGTTTCGCGCAACCCATGCCGTTGCGGGTTTGATCGACATCGCGGTAGTACTGTTCGCTGGTGCGATGTTCAGCTTGTCAAATCCGTGCCACCACCCCCATAGCGATAGCTGCTTACTGATAGTGACATTCCATGTCTGTTCGACTGCTGATATCGCTTGATCCAGTGTGTAGTCTGTTGACGGGGTGGTTGGTAGCAAGAACGGGTCCGTTGATTCTGGTTTCGGCAATTCTGCTAACTGCTTCTTGAGAAAGCTTATCACTAACGCGCGTGGCAGACCGCCTTCCACCGTAGCGGGTTTTGACTCGGTGTCGGCTACCGGTCGTGGGTTCTCCGCCAAAATCGCATTGTTCGCTTCTGTTGCGGGGGAGTTAAAGAACTTTTTGTACGCGGACCTTTTCTCTTCTGGTGTCGAGTGCGGGTTTCTGATTGCACCCTGATACTCCTGCATTCCTTCGCGGATGTTCTGCTGAAATTCATCAAACGACGCCGGATCAGTTCCAAAATACTGAAACTTGCCACTTTCACCTACACGATTGCAAAACGCTTCATACGCCTTTGTAACGGGACCTTTGCGTGTTTTCAGCGCCTGCCACAGAAGACTGTTATAGTTTGCTGCATAGAAGTCATAGATCTGCTGCTCGTTCTCGATCTTTGCTGGAAGCCTGTACGGGCGTAACGCGGACAAATTAGCACCCATAGCGATGCCTGTTATACTGGGAGTATTGTCCATTATCTAATTTGTCCGCGTTACGGGGGTGAAAAAAGCGCACCTGGCAACTATCGCCGAAACCAATGCATGAAGTTTGGAAGTTGGGTTAATGCAGTAACCGCAAGAGCAGTATAGGGAGTGGGATCTTTGCTGTTTCTTCTGATCATGAACGCTGCTCCGACTACCACTGCGGCTGCTATCTTTGCTCGAGTTCGGGCAATTTTTTGAGTGGCCGCAATGTTGTCTTCTAAAGATGTTATCTCT
>Ga0315336_1001860_pt1 | contig 36314 bp, 31 predicted proteins | sample ASW5metaG_FD_204512 | JGI IMG/M metagenome (GOLD analysis project Ga0315336, IMG submission 204512) | Ammonia-oxidizing marine archaeal communities from Monterey Bay, California, United States - ASW #5 | ecosystem: Environmental > Aquatic > Marine > Intertidal zone | place: USA: California... | reverse complement strand
TGAACCCTAATTCCTGGATGGGTCCAATGTCGGCCAACGTTAAGGAAATGAAGCCAAAAGACGTCGTAATCGCTGACAATGCGCACGCTCGTCGAACATCAGCCAGTGCGGCATTTAATGCAGATCGCGCGTCCGGTAGGGAGACTCGATAATATTGGTAGCGGCACACGAGATGGATGCAATTGGCGATCGCCAGTACCCACAAAATAATGGGTAGCATGGAGGTTACAACATTGAGTGTTTTACCGGCCATAGCAACGGTGCTAATCGTATAGAGCAAACTCAAGGCGCCGCAAAGAATTACTACGGCTATCGCGCGGAATGATCGCAAAAAAACGAACAACACGATGAGCGACAAAACGGCCGCAATCGGGAAAATACGAAATGACTCTTTCATCGAAATCCCGTTCAACCGAACGTTGAAAATAGGGCCGCCCACTAAATCAACGCGAAACCCATAATCTTCCATTGGCTTGATGGCGTCCTCCAGGCCTCCTACCAAGAGTTCGCGATCGCCAGGATTCTTCAATTCTTCGGTATTGACCAAAAGGCCCGCAATGTCCTTATCATCGTTGATGAAGAGACCGCGATAGAATGGCGTCGAAACGATTTCGTCGACCAACGCCTCGGGATCTTCCAGACCGAATCGATCCCGATACACCGTGGGTATACCCGTCACCATCTCGACAAACGGAACCGTCTCGAGTTTTTCCAACGACTCCACCATGACATCCAACGCGGATTCGTCCAATATGGGTTTCCCGGAAATCCCGACGATAATGAACTCATCGCTGCCGAAAGTATCCAAAAATTCTTGGTACACCTTCGCGTCATCGTCGGTCGGGTTGAGCATGTTCTCAAACCGATTGTCCATCCGGAGGCCAAGCGCATAGATCCCCGAAATGATCGCGAGCCCCAGAAATAGATAGTTCCACGTCTTGGACGGTATCAGGTCACCGCTATGTTTCTCGGTATCTGTAGGTTTCAAAAGAGGTTAAACTCGTATTGGCTCGTTCAAAGTTGGTGACAGACATTACCGTATAAACACGATATGAGTCAATAGAAACAGGCCGGTTGAATTTTTTGATCGCGAGATCATCTTGCTAAATCTCAATATCACCTTTCAACAGTCGCCCTACAATCGTTCGGTTCAAAATCTCGTTGGTCCCATCCGCGATATTGACAATTCGCAGCGCGTGCCAGGCTTCGGTCATTCCCAGCTCGTTGCTCAAGCCCATACCGCCATGGGTCTGCATCGCCCGATCGATGGCCTTGATGCCAATCTGAACGGAATACCCTTTGGTCATACTCAATTCTTTGACGGCGGCATGACCTTGATCGAGCAAGGTTCCTACGTTCAGGCCCATCAAATGGGCGGCGTGCAATTCCGTTGCAGATTCTGCGAGCGGAAACGTCACCCCCTGGTATTCGGATATCGACTTGCCAAACGTCTCTCGAATTTTAGAATACTCTATTGCCTTTTCTAGAGCCCAGCGACCGTACCCGACTGATCGGGCGGAGTTGTAAATGCGGCCCAGCGAGACACCGTACAGAGCGGCACCGAACCCTTCGTTCAATTCACCCACCAACTGCCATGGCTCCACACGCACATTTTCGAGAGCCAATTCCGCCTCGTCCCCGCCGATCTGTCCGAACAATCGAATAATTTGTTCTACCGAAAACCCCTCAGCGTCGGTCGGTATGATGAAAGCACTGATCCCTCCTCGTTTCGCCTTGGCTCGTTCCGGATCCGTTACAGCAAAAAGAACACAATGGTCGGCAATCGATGCATTGCTGATCCACGTTTTACGTCCGGTAATTCTCCATCCGTCTCCGTCGGCTTCTGCGCGTGTTTGAATCATGTGGGCGTCGGAACCGGCCACGGGTTCGGTCAACCCGAAACACATTGAATTCGTCCCATCCATTAGTCCCGGCAAGACGGCATCCTGCGCTTCGGACGTCATCTTTTCCAAGAGTCGACTAGGACCAAAGGCCCAATGGGCCAACGCGTATAACATCATCCAGTTTTGCGGACCGCAGGTGTGAAACAACGCTTCCCAACCTACGTAGTATGCGAGGTGACCCAGTCCGCCGCCGCCCAAAGGTTCGGGAACGCACATATGATAAAAACCCGCCTTGGCGGAAGCCGTACGAACTTCATTGATCAAATCGACCGCGCGATCCGACAACGCGCCATCTTCCCGATACAATTCCCGAGGATTTTCAAAAAAGGTCTGGTTATCCACATGTCGCGGAATCACTTCCTGTTTAGCAAAAGCCACGAGGCCATCCCGGGCGCTCGCGACATCGTCGGGCAAATCAAATGCTATGGCCGTCATGGAATTCTTCCTTTCATCAGTGTTCTTCAGAGACTACATGAAAACGACCCTAAATGCATGTCGTATTGGAAGATAGCGATTGCAGAAGAAAACGACGAAGAAAACCTTTTGTTACTATTGAATAAATTCTCCCGTCTACTCCGTGGTATAGGGTAAGGGGTTTTGGAGCCTTCATGGCATGAGCGAAACGTTTACAGATCAGGTTGAGCAGTTTTACCAGGAATACCGGCGGGAGCTTTTCGTCTATGCATTGTCGCTGACGCGTAACGACGGTGCAGCCGAAGATGCTGTCCATACGGCATTCATGAAAATCTTGAAACGGGGACGTACGCCTCGTGATCTGAAATTGTATGCGTTTCGTTGTGTGCGCAACGCCGCCATCGACGAGTTTCGCGCCAACGGTCGGGTCAAAAAAGAACTCCGTTTTTTTAAATCTTCTGAAATCTCTCGAATGCCCAACGAACTTACCGGGCAGTCTGAGATAGAAGAGGAATTGAAAAGCCTTTCGGAAGATGAACGCGAAACCATCCTGCTGAAGATCTACGGCGGGATGACGCTCAAGGAAGTCGCGCGCACCCGGGGCGCGCGGCCGGGTACAGTAGCATCGTGGTATCGGAGAGGCATTGAAAAACTCCGAAACCGATTAGAGGAGACGAAGACATGAATGACGTGGAGAAAAAACTTCTGGAATTGGAATTACTGGCTCCTTCCAAGAAACAGGACCAGCGTATGGCGGGACTCTTCGCCGACCCGCCAACCTCTTCATCTCTCTCGTGGCCTCGTCTTTCCCTTTTGCAGATTGCGATCGCCTGCATCGTTTGCATGGTATTCGGATATTGGCTCAACGGCGAAAACCCTGTGCTTACTCCAGTCACAACTCCGGACGCGGAGAGCCAATCTCTAGAAGTTTACTTTGTGGACGCGCCCGAATCGTTTCAGGGAAACGCCTTCAATTGGAGTGACCACAAAGACCCCGAAATTAACATTGTCAGACCGGAAACGATCATTAACCTGATTGGAGCGACGATTCATTTTCCTACGGTCGAAAACTGATATTGAACAGGCGCCGATTCGTCGGTCGTCAAGGAGAAACAGATGAGATTTTTAATTTTGATAGCCATGGGTTTATTGCCTCTCAATGCGCACGCACAAAAAAATTGGAGCGCGCAAGAAATCGGGCCGGGAAAAATGACCTATGAAGCCAATATGCATATTTATCGAGTGATGACCAACATCACCGGAAATGGCCTTACCTCCCAAACCATTTCCGGAGTCCCGGGATCAACCCAGGTCGTTCACGTAAAATGGGACGATATCGAAGTTGTCATGGATGGAGACCTATTGACGTTTGACGGTCAATCCCAACCGAAACACGACAACATCATTCGTCTGGCGTCGCCAAATGTCCTGTCTCGCGATACCAAAGGAGCGAACATCAGCATCCGCGATTCGAATCAATTGCAATACTTTGAACGAAAAGAGGGAAATCTGTTCGAATTGAAATCGTTGGACTTTTCCAACGAAAAACAAGACAAGATCTTGGGCGACATTCCAATCCTGGAAAAAATGTTCAATTCACCGCCCAAAAGCGACGACAAAATTCAAAACGCGATGCTGGATCTTGGTCCTGGCATTCACGTTCGCCTCGAACCGAGCGCCAAAGCTGGTTCCGATTTATGGGATACCAAATTCAATTTCCAGTTCCTTTGGTTCGACGAACGTGAACCCATCGAAGGCGTTGAGCTGAAAGTAGGCAAGCCGAAACTTGACGGCGTCGGCGTGTTTGGAAAAATCGGAGTTCGCAATGGCCAATGGAGCTGCTACGAAACCCCCACCCCATCGCAAGGACGTATTTATTTGTTTTTGAAGATTACTTCTATTCCCATCGAAGATACCGACGACTCAGCCGAAAATTAACCTCTTGCATTTTTACGAGAGCCTCTCGCAACTGTTCAAATCGAACAGTTGCGGGTCGTCGTTATCCCAGCTCGGCAAGCGCCCGTTCTGTAACTGGAGAGTTCCGGTGACGGTCGCCCCGTAGATAGTACATCGATGCCGCCAACAAATGCGGACGATATTCCGGGCTCACCAGAGCGTAGTCCTCGAAAATAGCGGCGGGCCATTTAACTTGATGATGCTCGCGCAATTTCATACACACATTGTGTCGCGCCGCCTGAATCAACGGCGCCGAAGAATCGAATTTTTCGTCGTATGAAAATGCCATTTGAGCGGCGCTCTCCGCGTCGTTGGTTACCGTCTCCATAATCGACTCGACGGCTTTCCCTTGCGAACGCTCGACCTCCGTCGCATTCAATTCCGTTATCCTGATCGCCTTATCCTTTTCCGGCTTCATGAAGTTTCGAAATTGCGCCATCCACGCAACGCCTTGCAACACCAAAAGAAGGCGAGTCTCGGATTTTTTGCTCGTGCGAAACGCATACCGCATCGCGTTGGCGGACGTCACTGTATGGATCCCCGCAATACCGGGTTGTTTCATCATCAGTTCACATCCAGCGAGATGAACTGCGTCCCAGACCGCACCTGCTTTACACGTGCCTGCCCTCAAATGTGACACGCAGAGCCGACTGGCGCCCTCCACGTCCCCCGCCCGCATGGCGTCCAACAGTTCCAGGGTCGCGGAACGCATCGGCCGAGTATCGGCCCAATCCCCTGGTAGTGAATCAATGGTTGTTCTTGTCAGTTCGCGATTGCCCATATATCCCTGGTCCTCGAATCCATAAGCATTCACGACCTCCTTCTTTCCGAAGTCGAGTAGGCCAAGCATTAAGGACCGAAGCGTAGGTTCAGCGTTTTCCCACCCGATTTCCTGAAGCGTCCGATGGGCATGGGCGACGAAAATAATCTTGTGTCCGATGTTCCGGAAGTCACGGGCCCCGTATTCCCAAAGCTCTTCGAAGACTTCGTCCATGCTCGATTGTCGGGCGATGGACGTAATCGCTGCATCGGCACCTGCTTCATCCCAGTCATCCATGGCAGCATGAAATGCTTTCCAGGCCTTTTGTCCCGAAAGAGCAAGCCGGGAGGGCTCCCGAAGAACGAAATTCCCTTCGTCCCGTTTCGTATCAAAATCCTGGGCCTTCTTAAAATCATCCAACGCCAGGAACAACGGCAGGTACCGTTCGTCCGCCGGCCCCATCTTTGCCAAATAATTGCACGAATGAATCATGAACACGCAATGAAAACTGAACCCCGGCGGCTGCGGATTTACGTTTCGAATTCCGGCGAGGAACATTGAACCCAAAAACTGCTGATAGGTCATCCCTTTCTTCAGCTCATGAGCCAAGACTTCTACCGCCCGATTCCGTGGCGTATCTTCGATCAGCCGGACATATTTTTCGAATTCACCAGCAAATCGTACAATGTCCGGAGTCGTTGTTTCAGCAGTAAGAACTGGCGGAAGATTCAATAGACTTCCCGTCGCCGCTGCGCTGCCAATCAAAAAGCCACGTCTTGAGATGGTCATTGGACACCTCCTCGCTGCGGTCGCCCGCTGGTAGGAATTACACAATCTCGTTGAGAATTTCCAGGAGTAATCGAGTCGCCATTTTCATATTATCGACAGACACACGCTCATCATTCCCGTGTATGCGCGACATTTCTTTCGCTGGAACCACGTTGGGCCAGAATCCGTAACAGGCCAAACCCAAATTGCGGAAATAATGACTGTCCGTAAAGCCAGTCATCACACTGGGGACGACTGGCGCTTCGGGATAATGACGATGGCACACCGTTTCAATGGCACTGTACAACTCGGTGTCAGTCTTGGATTCGGCTGGAGAAAATCCCATGATGACTTCGATTTCAATCTCGGCATCGTCAATGATGTCATGCATTGCTTTCAGAAACTCGTCGGGATCTTGATTGGGAACCAGTCGACAATCGATTTCGGCCGTCGCGACTGTAGGAATGACGTTGATTTTTTTGCTGCCTTCCAAACGCGTGATCGAGAGAGTATTTCGAACAAGCGAATGAAAACCCCTGTTGAAGTCCCGAAGCCCGTTCAGAAAGGATGGGTCCTCAGTTGCCTTAGCAATATCTGCAAACGCCTCGCGCCACGGCGACTCCATGTTGGGCGACATAGCTTTGAAGTAAGCATCCACTGCGGGACTCACTTTTGCGGGAAACGGATTTTCATGAATTCGAGACACCGCACGGACCAGACGTGTCGTCGCTGACTCTGCACCGGGAGCGGATGCATGGCCCGGTGCGCCGTGCGCCGTGAGGCGAATCCAGAACGGCACCTTCTGGGTAACTTCAATTCCAAACGACACTTCGCCCCCACGAACATGTCCGCCACCGCCTTCATTCAGCAATAGTCCGAAACCGTCAAACACCTCTTTCTTGTTTTCCGCCATCCAGCCGGCACCGAAACGACCTCCCGCTTCTTCGTCGGCGGTTGCAACAAACAGCACATCCCGGTTTAGAGCCTTCCCGGAACGATGCAATCCGAGAAACGCCTGGAGATTCGATATCCCAATGCCTTTCATGTCCAACGTACCACGGCCGCGTATATGACCGTCCTCGATATCGCCTGACAACGGCGGATGACTCCACGACTCTTCGTCGAACGGCACCACATCCATATGGCTCAACAACACGACACCTGGCTCCGATCCACCTTCCAGTTTCGCCCAGATGTTGCCCCGTCCAGGAGCAGATTCGGCGGTCTCATATGGGATGCCTTCAGCATCAAAAATCTTCGCGAAAAATTCGACGCCCAGGTATTCGTTTCCCGGGGGATTTACTGTATCCAGTTGGATATATTCTTGCAAACGTTCTATCGCTTCGTTTTCCAACTGCTCAATATCAACAGCTTCCGACAATTCTTCCGGGCTCATGGCTTTCCTTTCGCTACGGGTCACAACTGAATCATCATACAAAGAAAATCGACTGGGTGCACGGTTTTCTTCAGAGTTTTATTTTGGATTAGCTCGATTCGCCAGGGCCTCGGACAAACCAGGAATATAGTGCGCACCAGACGGCACCGTCACGCTGGAGCCTTGGATTTCAGCCCTAATAGGCTGGGCTCTACCGCCGAGATGTTGGGCCAGAAAATTTTCAATAATGGCATCCGAGGCGAGTTGATTCTGTGGGCGGTGCCAGCCGTGGCCTTCATCGGGAAACACCATGTAAGTAACTTTGGCGTCGTTCTTCTCCATGAGCTGAACCAGTTGGTCGGATTGCTCTTGAGGCACCCGGGAATCGTTGGCGCCCTGACCGACAAGAACGGGTTTTTTTGTCTGATGTGCGAAATTGATCGGCGACCGTTTTTTCAGTAGGGCGCGTCCCTCTTCTGTCCTCGGATCGCCAACAGAACCGGCCATGCTTTCCGGGGTCCAGTGGGGCATGGGGATTTCGAGGCTGGACGGCCCCACGATGTCGATGCCGCAGGCGAACACGTCGGGCGTCATCGTCATACCAACCAAAGTAGCATAGCCGCCGTAACTCCCGCCGAAGATCCCAATTTTGGATTTGTCCGCAATCCCCTGTTCCACCGCCCAATTGACTTGATCAATCAAATCGTCGTGCATTTTTCCACCCCATTCGAATCGGGCCGCGTTCATAAATGCTTTGCCGAATCCGGGCGATCCGCGGAAGTTTACGTAGAGTGTGGCATATCCTCGGTTGGCCAATTGGTGCAACAACGGACCGAAAGCATATTGGGCCCGCTCGTCGCCGGGTCCACCGTGGACGATGAGGATCATTGGCACGGGCTCACACGGCTTGCCGTTTCCATCCGGGTCGGACCATCGTGGCAGCATCAGGTAGGAGACGAGATCAAAGCCGTCACGAGACTTAATCACCACCGGGTGCAGTTTGGAAAGTGTCAACCCTTCCAACTGCGGCGTAGCCACGAAAAGTTTGGTCGCTTTTTTCGTCGTACGATCGTATACATAATACGCAATGGGTTTGTCGGACAACATGTATTGCACTAGCCACCGTTCATTGTCCCGGGACTGACTGACAACCTTGAAATCACCGTCGGCAACTCTACGGAGCGTTTCGAAGTCATCTGCGATCGCGTCATCGATGGCATGCCATTCAGTCCGCGTCCAGTTCGTTGCGTACGCGATAGGCTTCGAACTAACCGGATGTGTGAGTACCCCGCCAATATCGACCCGTTCATTCCGCGCCAGTTCGATTTCCCCGCCCGTGTCCATATCGTATTGAACCAATGCCGCCGTGTTACGACCTCGACTGTCATAGGCATAAAAAAAACGATTGGATTCGTCAAAACTGTAGGCTCGTTGGTATCCGGAGTTTTGGATCGCGCTCAAATCTTCTGCACCCACTTCGATAAATGGCTCCCAGTTCCCGTCGCCAGACGAGTTGTGCAGCGTAAGCCCGCCCAGAGCATTCAGTGTAAATGCGATACGCATCTTATAGTCGTGATCGGCAATCATTCCCAGGAAAGTATCGGTCTTTTCAACAAGCGTCGTCTCCCCCGTCTCCATGTTCACGCGGTGCCATTCATGGGGATGAAAACTATTACCGTCATTCACGTGGACCAGGATCTCATTCGGCTTATCGTGTTCCAGACCAGCCAGCTCAGTCTTCATCCCTTCGAATGCGGCGACCGTGTTTGACCTCCCGGTCTCAACGTGTACCCGATCGACACGAAACTTCTCGTTGCCGCCTGCGTCCACATGGTAAATCAGAAATTTTCCGTCCGCCGACCATCGATAGATGACGTTTCCGCTGACGTCGAAATACTGGACGCCCCGGGGTTCCGCCGTCAGCGGACGGGCTTTATCCAACTCATCTACTGGAGCCACCCACAGATTCAATCCACCTTCGTGCATAGCGATATAGCTCACGGTTGCACCATCGGGACTCAACAAGGGTGCCGCATAACTCGCCGGAGTCGAAAACACGTCGCGCGGAATCAACGCCTCCATCTCACCGCGCGGCTCTTCTGCCACAGCACCGAAAACGGCAACTAAAAAACAGCAGGCGAACAGACTTTGATATTTTCTCATGAACATATTTGACCAAAGAAATAACGCTCAGTCAACCCGTAGGCTCAGCTCCCCGTTCAGATTCAAACCCTCCTCAACCCGCCGGTCAAGTACTGTATACTCAAACATTCGAGAACTATGGGTTCGCAGAGGGAAGGGCTCTCTTGAATAACACCATTGAAACCGAACGGCTGGAGCTCCGACTAATGACAACGGAGTTTTTATCGATGAGTCTGAGCGACGAGAAATCACTGGCTGAGACATTGTCCGACATGCACATCCACGAGGAGTGGTTGACGAGCAACGCCTTCATGAAATTGCGGCTGGGCCAGTACCAAGAAAACCCCGACTATCGACCCTGCGGCCCCCGAGCCATGGTTATGGGAGACACCGACCAAATGATCGGTCATATAGGATTTCACACGGCACGTGGTCCGGAATACCTTAAAGAGTTTACAACGTCCGGAATTGAATTTGGATATAGCGTCTACGAAGAATTCCGGGGACAGGGCTTTGCTACGGAAGCCATCCGCGGGGTGATGCATTGGGCCTCAATCGAAAAAGACATCGAGGATTTTGTACTCTCGATTGCACCCGACAATGCGCCTTCCCAGGCTCTCGCCAAAAAGTTCGGCTTCCACAAAGTCGGCGAACACATGGACGCGGAAGACGGCTTGGAGGACATTTTTATCCTGCGAATAACCGATTGACCTAGAATTCGTCCCCATAGATGCGGCGACCATCAACGCAAATCTTGGCTTTCAAACGAATCCCGTTACGCGCATGAACTTCGAGGGATTCGTCCTTACCGCCGGCCTCAATGGTCGTCTTCATGATTGTAGACGTAGCACCCGATGGTACTTTTTCGGTGAATTTTGCCACGATCACGTCGTCTACAAACATGGAACATCCGTTCGATTTCGATACCGTGGCCTTGATGACGTGTTCTTTATAATTTGCAGTCAGAGTCTTGTTTGCCATTGCGAATGCCGATTCTCCACCCTGGGATTACGATTTAGCGGGTTCAGTGTTTATGCTGCTGATTCTGGCAAACATAATGTAGGCTATTTTTATAAAAAATTCAATATCCAGCTCCCTCGAATATGGATTTTGGAGCCGTCCTTCTGCGATTACAGAATTCGGTCTGCCTTCTCACACGCTGCGTCGATCATTTGCGATAAATATTGGTAAAAATCGTTTTCTGGCCGATCGTGGAGCCACCCGATAAGGGCGAGTGAACGCATGAGGTTGAATTGAGGCAACCGCGCCAAATCGTCCTCCGAAATTGTCCGTTGAGATCGATAGCCTTCGATAAGTGCATCGCAAGTCGCATCGTAGTGTTCCCTCAACGACGCCTGGTATAAGGCAACGGCGATATCGTACAAATGCCAACCGAAACCAGCATCATCGAAATCGATTACTTGAAGACGACCTTCGTGCAACAACACATTGGCGGGACCGAGGTCACCGTGGATCATACTGAAGTTTTCGGTGGTCGTTTCGAACGATGCCAATTGGTCGTCCATCCAGTCGCGCGTTGCAATGATCGTGGACCGTTGTGCGTCCGACAACTCGGGGATTTCCCAGAACCGCCCCCAAAACGGAGTTTCGCCGAGAAAACCTTCTTTGTTGAACGAGTGACGTCGAAAATCTGCGGGGGGCGTCCACGCGACCGCTTGATTGTGCATCTTGGCGATGAGGGCTCCCAGCTGCTCATAGTGGAAAGCTCGCGACGGACCGTCCGGCGCGGAATTAATATGGTCTTTCAGCGGTACACCATCGAGCCATTGAACCAGCCCGACAAACCGACCCTCACCGGTACCGGGGAGATCGATCGTCGTGTAGTCATCGCCCGCGCGGGTCGGCACGGGGTTCGGAGCCGCAATACCGAACTCGTTGAGCGCACGAGTCCACGCGGGTTCTGAGTTGAGCTCCGCGAAGGTGTGGTAGCCGGGTCGGTGCACACGAAACGCATAGGGAGTCCCGTCCCCTGTATCCACCCGGTAGACAATATTTTCCGTATGAGAAATGAGCGTCAGTTCCGTCGGAGTGATGTCCCATTCGCGCAGGGACTCCCTCGCCTTCGCTTCGACGTGTTCGTAATCCACTTCACCCATTCAGGAGATGTCTTCCAGCGTTTCGGCGAACGCCGCCAGGAATTGGTCCGCGTGATCCCGCGTGAATACCAATGGCGGACGCAATTTCAAAATATTTGAGTGGGCGCCCGCGTGGTTGATCAAAAACCCTTTGTCCTTGAGGCGGTTCGCCATTTCCGCCGCACCCTCGGCATCCGGCTCTTTGATATCGCGGTTCAGCACCCAATCGATTCCCACGAACAAACCTGGGCCTCGCACATCGCCAATCGACGGATGTTCGAACTTTTTTAACTCGTTTCGTAAATGTTCACCCACATCATCCACCTGGCCCAACAGGCCTTCCGACTCGATGACGTTCAGTACCGCCGAACCCGCCGCAGCCTGCAATGGCGAGCTCGCGAACGTATTGAAGTATCGGCTTTTCTTTCTGAATGTGTCGGCGATTTCCTTACTCGTCACGGTCGCCGACAGCGGGACACCGTTCCCCATCGGTTTGCCCGTCGTAACAATATCCGGCACGAAGTCGGACGTCTCATAGCCCCACCAATCGCCCGTACGGCAATACCCAGCCTGAACTTCATCTGAGATCATTACGCCACCTGCCGCGCGTACCAGGTCTGCCGCCCGTTTCATGTATCCCTTGGGAATATCAGGCACACCTTCATTCGCACAGACCGAACAAACGAGCATCGCCGCCAACGGCACGCCCGCATCCTTAAAACTTTCGATGGCCCTTTCCACTTCAACCACATACCGGTCCGCTAACGCCTCCTCTGAGAGTCCTTCCTCAATGGGTCGGTATTTCTGAGGAAACACCACGGGACGTACGTTGGTTTGTTCGCGCATGCCGGCATAGGTCAACGTACCTACAAGGTCCGTGTTCCCATGATAGGCCCGGTCAGTACAGATGAGCCCCTTTCCGCCCGTCGCCAGACGAGCCATCTTGATCGCGACTTCATTCGCTTCGGATCCTGTACAGGAAAATACGACGCGGCTCAAATCCGGACTCCGATGTTTTGCGACCAGCCGTTCCGCAAATTCAACGACGCCTTCGTGCAGATACCGGCTGTGAACATTCAGCGTGGATGCCTGTTTGTGCATCGCTTCTACCACATGTGGATTTGCATGACCGACACAAGGCACGTTGTTGTACATATCAATGTACTGTTTCCCGGCTTCATCGTAAAGAGTCACGCCTTCGCCACGAACGATGTGCAAGGGCTCTTTGTAAAACAGTGGCGCACCGACTCCGAACACGTTGTCGCGCCGATCGGCCAATGAGGATGAAGACATATTGAGGTGAACTCCTTTTCGGGTTGCCTGAAGATCCAAACCGTTTTGTAAAAGAATCGTTCGTTACGACTTGGTCTTGGTAAATGGATACACCAATTGAGAGAGAAAGGTCCGGGGCAGCCGCGTGCTCGTTCCGTATTCGGCCGGCCAATGCGGATGGGGCATGTGGTACGTCCTAAACAGCCAATCGAATAGAGGAGAATGAACCGCATAATTGGTATCAATCGCCGGTTTGTCCGTGCTGTGATGCCAATGGTGATATTGCGGAGTGACGAATATGTATTTTAACGGACCGAATGGGATGCCGACATTCGAATGCACCAACACGGCCTGGAACGCGGCGAATGTGACATAGAGGTCTAAGGCGGCTTTGTCCGGACCCAACAAATATAGGGGTGCCATCGCCAGGCATCGATCAACAAACGTTTGTACGATGTGGTTGCGCGATCCGGCCAACCAATCCATATGTTCGACGGAATGGTGTACGGCATGAATTTTCCACAAGCGGGGCACTTCGTGAAAGGTACGGTGGCTCCAATACAATACGAAATCGGCGCACAGCATCAGGATAATCACCTGGACCACCGTGGGCAATGATTGCAAATATCCTTGAACCGTTGAACTCAATGCCCAGCCGAATACATTCACGACGAAATAATTGGAGACAAGTAACAACACGGCGATCAGAAGATGGTTTACGCCAAAGTAAAGCAGGTCCAGCTGCCATTCGGGCCGAAGAATAGCTTGCTCTCGATACTTCGGAATAATCTTTTCCAGAAACGTGAAAATCACAACCGAGCCCAACAACGTCAGAATCAACCAATCAAGACCCAACGATAATTGCTTCGCTTCAACCGGCGTTACTTCGACCGTATACCCACCCAAGGCAAATCCGGCCAACGTAAACAATACGCCAATAGCACCCAATCGCCGATGCCGTGAGAGAATGAATGAAAGAAGACCAAAGAACAAGGATCCCCACATCGCGATTTTCAGTATATTCTTGAGGGTTTCACCGTCGTAGGCGGCCCGAAGGTCAGTCGTCGTCAGGTACGATGGAAACTGATAACACAACACCGCAAGAAAGCTGAGGACGCCTAAAAAGCACGCCGCATAGCCGCTGATCTTCCCCTCGCCAAAACGGAATTCTTCCTGCGACATATCTTCCGTTTCACGCGGCTTGTACTTATGTTGCCCATCTTCAGTCATTGGCTCTCGCTTTTCAAAGAAAATCTCACGCAGACCACGAACTCGTCGTAGTGTAACGTAGAGTCATAGTCGTTTGCATCCAAACTGATTGGGCGCCCGTCTGTCGAAATCTTGCACAGATCTGACGTTCCCTGTTGCGCGAAAAAAGGCCCGCCGACGATTTGCCGACGGACCCGATGTACCAACAATGCTTAGTTTACGCCGGTTCGAGGTTCCTCAATTGTTCCACAGCCATTTGTACCTGTGCCGACGTCGCATCTCCCTCCAAAGGACGCCCGAAACGCACTGAAATTGGATACGGAATCCTCTTCGGCAGATTCTTGAAGAATCCTCCGTCGGAGAAGCTGAAGATACTCCCCCAGATCCCTCCGAGGCGTACGGGGATGATGGGCGCATTGACGTTTTTCATGATGCGTTCAAGGCCCCGTTTGAAGTCTTCCATTTTACCGGTCCGCGTAATGCCACCTTCAGCGAAGATGACGACAATCTCGCCGTCTTCAATGGCGTCCGTAGCACGTTGCAAAGCCGCTTCGGTTTCGGTCGGGTCGGCCTTGGGCATAACAGGAATCGCACCGACAAATTTCGCGAGGGGCTTCATCCAAAATTTCTCGTAAATGCCCTTGTACATAAGGAATCGTACCGGCCGTTCAGTCGCTGCCATTAAGATGGCCGCGTCGGCGTAGGACACATGGTTGGAGACGATTAAGGCTCCCCCTTCTTCGGGGACGTTTTCGTGGTCCAATACGTCCTGCTTGTAGACGCTGCTTACCAATCGAGTGGCAATGAAGCGCATGACCTGGGGCCGCAATATCCATACGGCTACGGCGCTGACAAACAGAGTGGTCGAACCGGCGATGAGAAAGATGGAGCTGGGCGCAAATCCCAATCCGTTGAACAAGCCGATGAACAGCAATGCGGCTACAGTCATTCCGCTGAACGTCACAAAGTTGGATGCCGCGATCATGCCGCCTTTCACTTCTTTTGGACTGCGTTTCTGCAGCAGCGCGGCGAGAGGTAAGTCGAACACTCCGGCGAATACGCCCAGGCCGAAAATCAATCCAAGCGTGACCGCGTAGCTCCATCCGCCAAAGGATAAGACGAAGCAAATGACGGCTAATCCAAATCCACCGAAGGGAACCATACCGGTCTCGATGCGTCCGCGGGATAAATACCCCGCCAAAACACTGCCGACTCCAATGCCGAGGGAGAGAGCGGCGAGCAGCAGGCTTTGGCGGGTAGGAGAATCAGAGATTTCTTTGCCCAGTTCGATGATGGTCTGAGAAACCAGCACACCGGTGAACCAGAAAAAGGCGATGCCCATCATCGTGAGCAACAACACGCGATCAGCACGGAATTTTTTGAAGGACTCACCCAACCCGTCCCACGGATTGAACGAAATCTTCCGTTGCGGATTGGCCGGTGCAGGTTTGGTAATCGCGTGGGATGAAATCAGTCCGAAGACAGTGAATCCCAAGAGCACAAACATCGCATAGTAGATTTTTCCACCGAGTCCTTCGAGTAACGGACCAGCGACGGCCGTACCGCCGATGATGGCGATGAAGGTTCCCAATTGAAGAATCCCATTACCCCAGGAAAGTTTTTTGTCCGGAAGAATTTCGGTCAGGATGCCGTATTTCGCCGGGCTGAACAACGCGCTTTGCGATGCCATGAGAAACAGTGCCGCCAAAATCATCGCTGGACTATTGAGAAGGAATCCGCCGAGCCCCATGGACATCACAGCCAGCTCGATGTATTTGGTAATCACGGTAACCGTTTTCTTGCTCAACTTATCCGCCAGTGATCCGGCGAATCCGGGAAACAATAAAAACGGGATGTTGAAAAGGAGGAAGGCCAATCCCGTGATGGGGAACGTTTCGTTGTCCATCATTACGGGCAGGCTTAGAATAACCAGCATTTTGAATAGGTTGTCACTGAAGGCGCCCTGCGCCTGAGTCGTCATCAAAGCCCAAAAACCTCGAGGATTCTGTATGTCCGGTTGAGCCGGACCCATCGTTGAAGTGTTCATCATATGTTCTCCCGATTTAATGTTAGTGTCTATACAGTTATTCTATTAACAATTTACATGCCAAAGGAGTTACTTACGAAATGCCTTATTTATGGGGTATCTTGGACAGGAAGTTTTTCGAATTGAGCGATATACTCAAATATTGATATTACATACTCAAATTTTGTTATTAACTATTTTTCTCCAACTTCCCGCTCGTCTCGAGTCAAATTTCAATTTCCGATCAGCGGATAAAAGCCTAGAAAACAATGCGCAAAGAACTGCAGCCGTGGAAACCCACAAATACTTGATCATGAAAAGGCAGTAAATCCAAGTATTCATACCCGGGTCGGAGATCGCTGCATGCACCAAACCATACAACCCCACCCCAACAAGAATATTGGCACCGGTCCCCCACAAAAGAATTTTTGATGAATCCGCATGCCTGATGAACAAAACGGAAAGAACTGAAAGCAACAGAAGGGGCGGAAGTCCAACATTAATCATCATAACTTCGTCAGAGCCTGGCCGGAATCCTTCCGCAATAATCATTCTCCACCACAATTGCAATCCCGCGATTGAAATACAGAACGGCAAGAATTTATATCGTCTTAGTTCCTTGTAAATGTCCTCAAGCATTCTCTCCACCTCCAAATATGTCTTTTCTTGTGCTCTCAGTTAATTGCGTACCCGCTAGAATGCCGACCGAAAACCCAATCAGATGGGCCAACGGAACGGCCACCATTTCGACGCCTCCCTGCACGAAGAACGCTTGGCCAGTCACGAATTCATAACCCATTTTTGCGATGAACCCGGCTCCGCAAAGGACGGGAACAAACCTGATGGCCGAATCGGTTTCCTCGCGCATCGTCAGATACAGCTGAATCACCAACCATCCGAAGAACGCAGAATCGACACCGGAAAGCCCGGCGTAAGCCGACATCCCGGATGGAAATAAAAACATGCCGAGACTGATGAGCGGGACGCTGGTCACGATGAGGCCAATCGTGGCGGCCCGGTCGCGCATTTCACAAAGGGTGCCCAACAAAAGGAATGCACCGCCAGACCAAAGCAGATGGTCTGTACTCCAATGCGCCCAGTGAGCGATGACAGAGTGACCCCAATCACTCTTGTAAAGATCGAAGGCAAAGCCGCTGGCGCCGCCTTTTGCATGAATGATTAAAGCAAGTCCTCCGAGGAGGAGCGAGACGTAGGGTATACGTCTCGCTCCGGCTTCAGGGATGGAATTCTCCATTACGTGTTCCATTGATGCGCCCTAATCCTTCCTGCGGCGTGCGGCGAATGCCGTGCCGGCAAGAATTGCGCAGATACCGCCGGTAATGGGGTCAAAGGCTCCACCACCGCGAATCATTCCGGGCGATTTGATGGACACGTTGCGCGACGACGAATCGTCTCGTCGGGTCCCAGTGAACTCCTGATTCAGCGGCTGGTCAATTTTCTTGGCCATCTTTTCACGCTTAGGGGTCTCGGTCCGATTCGCGGGCCCAACATCGGCGGATGCCTGTTGACGAATAGCGTTCAATTCTTTGGTGAATTTTTCCTGCGCACGGCGGTCACGATTTTCGCGTAGCGCGTTGCGACGTTCGATTTTCCACCGCTTGTATTCGCCTTCGTTTTCCAATACCAGGAAAGAAGTGTATTCAGTCACGATCGAATACCCTTCACCGAGGCGCACGATCTCGTCAACGTCAGACTGATTGGGCTCACGCTGTACCTTGCGCGAAGCATCGAGGATCTCCTGAATGTTCTGAAAGGCCCACATCCGCTCAATCTCGGGATTGTCGTCATCGATTTTTGGAAAGGTATAAGGAACGCGTGTTTCGAAGGCTTGTCCTTCCACGAATCCATGAACAACGATTTCTGCATCACCGGCGTTTTTGTACCGACCATAGACCCGCATGGGCGAACCGTGATAGAGGTTAGGCAAATTGGCCGGCACCACATCATAGGCCTTGGCGCCTAACACTTGAATGTTCACGTCGGTAGCCACGGGACGAATTAGTTTGCGCTGAAAGGCCTCTGCTTGACGGTCGAAATCGTCGCCCCGCGAAATAAATGCCGCTAAACCACCTGCGTCTTCTGCCAGTTGATTCAATACCGGACGGTTCACTTCATTCCCCACACCGATACAAAAAATGCGGGTGTTCTGAGGCCGCTCACCACTGGTATCCAATAAGGCCCTTTGGTCGGCTGGCTGCGTAAGTCCATCGCTGAGGATGACAAGATTCAACAATCGATCCCCTTCGGTATCAACATAGTTGTACGCCGCACGAAGAGCCGATTGAAGAACCGTGCCGCCTCGGGCGCGCTGACTGTTTACGAATTCACGCGCTTGCCGTTGAGAAGTTTGACTCACGTTTTCAAGCTGCCCAAACAACGGCTCCGGCTGAACGTTGAACGCCATCACATCGAAACGTGATTCTTCGGGTAATGCATCGACGAACGCCGCAACAGAACGGCTGGACGCATCGAGCTTTCCTGAGTTCGCCATACTCCCGGAAATATCCAGGATGAACAAATAATCCATCGCGGCTCCGGCATCGGCCAGTTCTTCGCCGGGCGTCAACGTGATGTAGAAATACCCGTCTTCTTTACCAGTCGCCGACGTAATCACATCGACACCCGTATGGGGACGAACCGTGTTGTAGGCGAGTACAATATCGTTGGCTAAATCGCCGCCCGTCATTTCCATACTCGTCTCGGCAAACTTCTCGCTGTGCTTCGCAAAAATAAAATCGTCGCCGTGACTCGGACTCTTCATTTCAACGATGGGCACTTCCGACTTCACGCGCATGGTCAGTGCAAACTTTCCTTGCACGCGTCGGTCCATCTCTCCTTTAGCGTTTGTCGCCAGAGGATACACGTAATTAACCCAGTCGTGGTCGACGCCGAGTTCCTGATAGTACTTCACTTGAACTTTTTGCTCGGCACGAGGGCCAATGGGAAATACACGCATCTCAAATGTCTTGAAATCCACCTGCTCGAGTAAACCCGGGTCTGTCCCAACAGCTTTATAGCTGTTGTAAATTTGACGCGCCCGTTCCTTCTCGACGACTTCGCCGATCATTTCTTTCCCGTTGATCCACATACTGAAGTTCGATACGGATGCGCCGGCCGGAACAGGAAAGCTATATAGCGCCTCCACCTGACGGTTCTCCTGATTTTCAAAAATCTGGGTCACTTCGGTGACGGCGATCCCGTTGTTGATGGTGACGTCCACCGTATGCTCTTTGATTTCGAGACGGCCGCCGAAACGCCCTTCGGCTACCAGCATTCCGGCACCGTAGGCTGGTACGGTCGTACTCACCGCGACTGCGGCAATCCCGACCGCAAGGGCTCGTTTCAAGCGAATAGCCGCTTTTTTTAGTTTGGTTTGGCATTCTGTATACATTTTGTGTCTCCTTTGTTGAGGGTTGAATTATTTGTTTATCTGTAAGCAGTATATATGCCAACTAAATTTTTGCCCTATAAACACCAGTGAATGAAAGGCTTAACCAAATCGTTGACAATCGAATTGCTTCTCGAAAGGAATCGTGATATCATTTTTTGCATAGTAATTATCAAAAAATGGATATTCTTTCATGATCATTGAATCACACGAGATCGAAGTAGCGAACGCCCTCTCGAGATTGTCGAATTGCAACCCCTTCACCCCGGAACGAATTGAGCTGGAAAAGGAGATTCTGGGCGATCGGTTTGACTGGAGTGACTCCGCGTGGCACAAACGGTGGGACATCGATGGCGTTCCGCCCAACGTAGGGTTGATGACCGAAGTGGCCCGAGAGTGGAGTGAACGTATACGAACGCGGCTCCTCGGAGGTGCGGAATCAACCAAGGACGAACGCCACATCTACCGGGACATCGTCTACTACTACGTGTACAACACCTACCAGGAATCATTTCACCAATTGCTGGAACAGGAAGGCTTTCGCCCCGATGCGCGATGCGGCGCCGACTTCTACACCGAATTTCGTGGGCGATTGGAATATTACTTCGCCGAAGCCACGCCCACATTATGGGGCTTCGTAAAACCGCCCCACCTCTTTGCCTGCTTCTATCAATTGCGCCGCGCGTTTCACTACATTTACGGAAACATCCTCGGCGGGTCGCCTTTGTCCGCTCAGCTACGTACCTCCGTTTGGGAATCAATCTTCACTCACGATATGGCACGATACCGACGCAGTCTCTTTCAGCAAATGACCGACATCAGCACATTAATCATCGGCCCCTCCGGAACGGGGAAAGAACTGGTCGCCCAAGCCATCGGATATTCACGCTACATTCCTTTCGCCGAAGCCACCCTTCAATTCGAAGAAGACTATCGCTCCTCGTTCAGTCCCGTAAATTTATCTGCACTTTCCCAAACTCTCATCGAGTCCGAATTATTTGGCCATAAGAAAGGGGCGTTCACGGGTGCGGCGGAAGACCGCGTCGGATGGTTCGGCCGATGCACCGAACGAGGCACAGTATTCCTCGACGAAATAGGAGATACCAATAGCGACATTCAAGTAAAACTTCTGCGAATCCTCCAGTCCCGCACGTATCAACCCGTGGGCGATGGCGAAACCGCCACGTTCGAGGGCAAGGTGATCGCGGCTACCAATCGCGACCTGCCGCATGAAATCGAAGAAGGACGCTTTCGCGAAGACCTCTATTATCGGCTCCGGTCCGATCTCATCGAAACACCCGGACTTCATGCCCAAATCCAGGAAGAACCAAGACAACTCGGTCAATTTGTCCAATACATTTCCCAACGAGTGGCCGGGGAAAAAGAAGCAGAATCCCTGGCATCGGAAGCAGAAGAATTTATTGAAAAGCAACTGGGTAAGGATTACGCATGGCCCGGCAACGTTCGCGAACTCGAACAATGCGTACGCAACATCATGATTCGGAGAACCTACACGCCACCGACGACGCGAAACATCGCTACAGCAGAAACCCTCGGCGATCAGGTTATGGAAGGCATGCTCACTACTGACGAACTCATGTCGCGGTACGTTTCGCTCGTCTATGCGCAGACTGATAACTATGAAGAAACTGGGCGTCGGCTCGGACTCGACGGGCGCACGGTAAAAACGAAAGTTGATAAAGAGTTAGTGGCGAAATACAAAAGGATTGCTGCTTCAAGGTAACGGAAAACCGCAACGAGTTTTTTCTGACATATTGTTGATTTACGGATATTGAAGTACAATCTATTCACATCAATATCGTCAAATCATTGGAACATCATTTGGCTCAAGGTGGGTGAGCATACGAAGGGGAAAAATGAAATCAATACCTGGGGGAACCCAATTCACAATGCCGATCGTATTTGGCGTTTTAGCATTTGCGATTTGTACGACGAGTTTCGCCAAAGAAGATTACAAACTCCAATACAAAAACCTTCGTTTCGATGAAGACTGGTACAACTATCCTAGAGATGGGATTGGAGACCGATTCGACACGTTCAAAAAACTCACCATCACCGATACCAGCTGGGTTTCAATTGGCGGAGAGATTCGAGTTAGGGGTGAAGCTTGGGATGGTTTTGGTTTCAGCGATGCGAATGACGACGAGTTTCTATTGCAACGCCTTCACCTTCACGCCGATATGCATGCCAGCGAACACTGGCGTGTATTTATTGAAGGGCGATTCAACACGGTGACCGATCGTGATTTACCGGGCGGTAGACGCGACGCATTGGACGCCGACTATGGCGACTTCTGGAATACTTTCATCGAATACATCACCGAAACGAATTCCACGGAACTCTCACTAAGGGTCGGACGCCAGGAATTGCAATACGGGAAGCAACGCCTCATTAGCCCTCTTGATTGGGCCAACAATCGACGCATATTTGATGGTGTCGTTTTGAAAATAGCCGGTCAGGACTCTCCGTGGACTTTCGATGCATTTATTACTCAACCGGTTATCGAAGAACGGCGTTCCTTCAACGATACCAATGATGACATCGTGTTCGGAGGCGTTTATTTCACGCGAGCTTTACCAGACTGCGGCGTGAATATGGACGCCTATCTACTTGCATTCGACTCTTCCGCAGGGATGTACGACAATGAACGCTATACCGTCGGCGGAAGATTGTTCGGAGCGGTGCCCACCATCGAAAACCTGACGTTCGAAATCGAAGGCGCCTACCAGTTTGGCGACATGGGAGAGGAGGATGTTTCCGCGTGGATGGTAACCGCCGAAGCCACCTACACCTTCGCGGATTGCAACATGAAACCGTGGGTCACCCTGGGATTTGATTACGCTTCAGGCGACAGCGATCCCACCGACGGCGACAATGAAACCTTCAACCAACTCTTTCCACTGGCCCACGCCTACCTGGGATTCGCCGATGTGACGGGCCGCCAAAACATCATGGATTACCGGCTGACGGTAGGTTTCTGGCCCATCGCGAAGAAACTGCGATTCCGTGGAGACATCCATTTACTGCAATTAGCCGATGACATGGACGGGCTCTACAGCGCGGGCGGCGCGATGACCCGACCCGCAGGAACGGAAGATGAAGTCGGTACCGAAATCGACATCACTGCGTTATATAAAATCAATGCACATGCCGACGTTGTCGTAGGGTACAGCCACGTTTCCGCGGGCGACTACATCGAAGAGACCGGCCCCGACGACGACATCGATTTTTTCTTCGCTCAGTTCGGGTTCACGTTTTGAACCCCTTGGCCGAAAACAATTAGCGCGACGGCAACACCAGATCAAGATTAATGTCCTGATCCGTTTCTTTGATCGTAATAAACTCGCTCACCAATTGTAAATCTCTCGCCAGGTTTTCGTAACCGTATTCCCGCGTCGCGATGCCGTCGTAGGCACACGGCCATGCGGTGGCCGTAATTGTGTAACGACCGGGCTTGAGCCCTTTTAGTAATCCAGAAAAAGTTCCTGATTGCTGCACTCCGTATTGTTGTACGGCTACCATTTTGTCCCGCATGATCACAAAGTCCTCTACGCCTCGCAACTGAATGTCTTCTTCTCCCGGAAATGCAAATACGAAAAGTTCCTGTGTACCAGACCAGATATTTTTGACTCTTGCATGAACCTTTACGTCGGAAATGACAATATCCTTAAAGGCCCGTTGTCCCGGTTTTAACGTTACCTTTTCGATACGCCGGACGCCGGACCCAACACCTGTTGGCCGAATATGCATCTCGGCTAAGCCGGCTGGAAGCCCTTCGGCGACATAAAATCCTTCAGAATCGGTTTTTGCCAAAATCTGTTCCTCGATGTAATGGCCATCTTCCATCCAGCCAAAATAGATTTTGAGGCTGGCTTGCACCGGTGTATTCACATTCTCGTAATAGATTGTCCCTTCGATCGTCGCCGTACCATCAATGAAATCGAAGTTCGCTTCGGTCACTTCGTTGGATTTTATTTCTGCGGGTACTCCCAAGCCATTGTGCCTGGTCCCGTTGGCCCGCGTTCGGCGAGGTTGAAATGCCCCCCTAAAATTCCCTAATCCCTCAACAGAGTAATGCCCTTCGGCATCGGTGTAAATATCGAAAGGCTCCAAGAATCCTTCTTCTGCGGTAGACCAAACCTCCACATGCGCGTTAACAAGTGGCTTTTCACCCAGATATACATACCCCTTCATGGAACCGCCGCGGGACAATAGGACGTCCTGAATCACCGGCGTGAATTCTACGTTTCCGATCTGAAATTCGACCCTCGTCCGTTTCTGTTTTGTCTCCGGATACGCCGTCAAATTCCCGGGCACCAATTCGTACACACCCGGATCGAGCGGGTCGAACAGAAAACTTCCGTCTGCTCCGGTCAAAACAGAAAGCAACGACCGTTGGGGATCCCCTTTCGCATATACCTCCATCGTCGCATCCGGAATTCCCACATTCCTTGCCGAATCAACTAATCGGCCTTGTACCGTATTCTTGACGCCATCATCGGCTTTGCTTTCAGCAGTTCCAGTTCCGCGTTCCCGCTGTCCACTCAGGCCTCTGGTGCTTGGCCCAGATACATTCATCGCTTGGTCGTCAATTTTGATTTCCGGCGCGGCAAATGTTTCATCCTCAACATTTTTAACCGTGCCGAGATCACGGACCGCTTGACTCGGTTCCTCGAGCCTTGCGTCATCGGTCGGCCATATTTCTGACGTAAGCCATGCGCCGATACCAATCATCGTAAGTACAGTCGTAATAACGAGCCCCGTCACCAGCGAAGATCCCCCGAACAACCCGCCGCCCGTGACACCGCCCTTCACAACATGAACGCCTTCACCTGCCAACGCGATCTTTGCAAGGGCCGCCGCCAATCCCACCGGCGCCGCTTCCACCGCTTGGGCCGTTAACATACCTGCAAGCGAAGTTGAAGCGACCTTTACACCATTCTCCTTGAGCTCGTCACGGATGGCGTTGATCCCTTTCTCGATTCGCTGCGAAACCGTACTCCGGCCCAACCCCATTTCCGTTGCGATTACCGCGTGAGTCTTTCGTTCTAAAAAACTCGCTACAATCGGAACGCGTAAATCATCCGGCAAAGCATCAACGGCTTCATCGATAAAGACCTGAATATCATCCCAGCCCATCTCGACACTCAAGGATGTGCTCTCTGAATATTCCTGCTCCCGCCGTTTCAATCGCGTCTCGTGTCGCGCCTCGTTCAACGACTGGCGCGTGGCCACTTTGTGGAGCCAAGCCCCAAGCGAAGTCCGAATCTCTGGCGTCTTATAAGCAAGCTGTAGAAAACATTCCTGAGTCATATCCTCCGCGGCACGTTCATCGCGCAAAACTCGTCTACAAGCCGAAAACACCAACCCCGAATACACCGACACCAACGTATCAAACGCCTGCGCATCTCCCGCCGTCGTCCACCGATCCAGCAACTCCCGGTCTCTCGAAGTCATTTCATTCTCTCCCACGTCTGATTTTCAGCATATCACGCCTCTTTAATAGAGTCACCGCGAAGGAAATTATGGTCGGGAAACAGATCGATACCTGTATGGCAATAGAATTAGGGTCGAGAATTGGCTTATTTAGTGGTTTTCGAAACCGAATCTCGGATTCGTTCGAGGATCTAAAGTGCCGTCGCGGACGCGTCGACCGTGACCGTTAACGAAAAATCCTGTCGGAGGAAACGGCAAACGCCACCTTCGTCTTCACACACGTAGTAGAGTGCGAATCCAGGGATTTGGTGAGTGCCGGCCGGGAGAGAATCGCCAATGCCAATCTCGAATTCGACTTGGCGTAACTCCTGCGTTTCGGGAGTCTCCGGATTGGGGAAGTCAAGAGAACCTTCGACCAACGTCAGCCCTTCGGGTAAGTCGAGCCACATCGTCAAATCGTCGGCTTCATTATTCCACCAGGGTTCCGTCTTTTCGTTGAGGCGGAATGTCATTCGACCTCGCACTCGCTTCCCGGCTTGCACACGGGACGGCGTCACCAAACCTTCAATGATTACGAGGTTCTTTTCGTCTCGTACGATCTGATTGTCTTTGTCGGGACGTTCGCGTTTGGATATTTCAGTCGGTTGGCCCGCCTTTTGGGGCGCGGCTATTTCGGATCCCATGGGTTCGGCCGTCAACTCTACCGGCTCTTCTCCGCGGGCACGAATATCTTTGCGCGCTTCTTCGACCCAGAAATAAAAATTGTAGGGCTTGTCCAATCGCGGACCGTATTGCTGGAGACGCCGTCGCCGAATATAGTGATTCGGATCGGCATCCAGGGCCTTGGTCCAATGATCTACGGCTGCTTGCTGATCCCCCGGCTTGCGAAAACGTGTTTCGGACCTCCGCCGTAATGTCGTTCCTAAACGAAATTGAACATCGTCGTTGTCGGGCTCCATCGACGCCGCTTCCTGCAATGCAAATACCGCCGTATCCAAATCGCGCACATCGCCGGAGTGAAAATACGCGGTTCCCATCGCCAGAAAAATATCGAACGATGGATCGTTGGCCAGGGAAGCCATGATCAATTCCATGCTGGGCGGACTCGCGATGTTGAACGTTTTCGGGAAGGGAGTTTCGTTGTTGGCGTGTTTCATAAACTCGTCGAGTTCCGCCGGACGAAAATCGGCGTCCACCACCAACCCCGCTTCATCAAGAGCGACGGGCACAGGAACTACGTTGATGTGCCCAATAGTATTCAGTGAATCAACAAAGATGGGCCACTTCAATTGACGCCATTGACGGTACAGACGGGTTCGATCCGGGTGTTGCTCCTGCACGACACCGATGGCGACCAATTCTCCTGAGTCCACATATTCTTTTACAGCTTCTTGCCAGACCGGCAATACTCTTCTGCAACCCGCTCACCAGGATGCAAAATGAAACAACAGGACTTTCTTGCCACGGTAATCCGAGAGTCGTTTCAGACCATCGTCCAACGTGGGCAATTTAAAATCGGGATACATGCTGCCGACCGACGTGCCGATTTCCGGTAGTCTGGCTTGCGCTTCAGCCGCGAACGGAGAAACGAGAAGGAATGGGATAATGAAGAATTTTCGAATCGTTTTGTACATAGTCTTATAATAACGAAGAAACGCCGGTTCGTACAACGGACTAGTGCTTGGCAATCCATTCATCAATACGTCTTTCGAGCACATCCAGCGGAACTGCACCGTTTTCCAGACACGCATCGTGAAATCCGCGGATATCGAAGCCATCGCCCAACTCTCGTTCCGCCTTCGCTCGAAGACGTTTAAACGTTAACTCACCTAATTTATACGCCAGCGCCTGACCTGGCCATACGATATAACGGTCAATTTCGACGGTAATGTCATGGAGTTGCTTACTGCTGTTCTCCGCGAAGAAATCGATGGCCTGCTGGCGACTCCACCCTAAAGAGTGCATGCCTGTATCGACAACCAATCGAACGGCTCGCCATATTTCATAGGTCAACTGGCCGAACTTATTGTAAGGATCCGAGTACAATCCCAGTTCTTCGCCCAAACTTTCCGAATACAGACCCCATCCTTCGACGAAAGCCGTGTACCCGCCGAACTTTCGAAATTCCGGGACGTTTTCCAACTCTTGCGCAATCGAAATCTGTAGGTGATGTCCGGGCACGGCCTCGTGTACGGTCAAAGCCTCCATCTCCCACGTCGGTCGCGTATTCAACGCGTAGGTGTTCGCAAAGAAATATCCCGGACGCCCGGCTCGTGGAGACCCCGGCATGTAGTAGGCCGTCGTTTGTGACTTTTCCGCGTACGAGGGTACCGCAATCACGCCGTACGGATTTCGAGGCAAGGTTCCAAACAACTTGGGCAGCTGCGGGTCAATCCGTTTCGCAATATCACGATAGCCGCGCAACAACTCCTCGGCATCGGTGTAGTAAAACTTTGGATCGGTCCTCAGGAAATCACAAAATTCGATAAAGTCTCCTTTGAAACCCGTTGACTCTATAATCTTGTCCATTTCGCCACGGATGCGTTTGACTTCCCGAAGCCCGAGCTCGTGGATTTCTTTCGGCGTCATGTCCAACGTCGTTCTTACTTTCACATTGTGGGCATACCACTCATCGCCATCCGGTAAGTCACTCGCCGCTATGGACGCCCGTGCACCTGGCAAATATTCATTAACCAGAAACGTGTGCATCCGTGTATACGCCGGTTTAACGTTGGCCTCCCAGGCATCAATAGCCTGCGTCTTGAGAGCGTCCCACATCTTCGGATCGAAACTCACCGGCATCGTACCGAAAGCCGCTAACATCGGACTTTCCCGCGCTTCATCCGTTAATTGATTTAGCACCTGGTCCGGCACATCGCGCAACGTAATCGCCGGAGGTGTGATTCCTAATTCCAAACCAGACCGCAGCAGGGTCACTTCCTGATCAATTCGGGCGCCGGCGTTCCTGATTCGTCCGACAATATTCTCAATATCTTCCTTCGATCCCGTCGGCATATTGCCAATCGTCTGCGCCAGATCCTGCTGTACTCCGCCCATCTGGTTGACGGCCAGATAACTGTCCTTGAACTGCTGCCCGGCGACGATCAGCTCGTAATCTTTTCGGAACAGGTCATAATTGATTCGGTCCGCCGAATCCAACGCCTCTCGGTCGACTGCCTTCAACTGGTCCAATACATCCCGAGCATAGGCTTCCCGACGTTGAATCGATGGACCCGACTGATCCGTCCACTGGTCATGCCGTCCATCGAACCCCGTATACGTTGCCATTTCGGGGAACTCATTCATCGTCCAGGCCCACTCATCCTCGACCAGTTTGTTGAATTTTTCGGAGGCGGTTTGAGCGCCTATCGAAATCTGTAAAAACAAAAAAGAAGCAACGATTAACCGAATCATATACACCTCAATCAGTTGAAAAAACGAAGTTTTTCTCGATTTTCTTTGCGAACTTTCTTTTTTCCAAAAGAAAGTGGAAATTTGAACAAATCTAAGTCAAAGCTCAAGTGAAACGCAGTGAAACTCTGAGCGTTTTTCCGAGCGACCACTATTCACCAATTGCCTTCGACACCGCCGCGGTCAATCGCTCCGACGTCATTCCCGCCGCCTTGCCTTCGGCCAACGCATCTTCCTTCGACAACCCATCCTTCATCGATCGATAAGCTGTCCAAACCATCCCTACGCGATTCGAGCTCGCGCAATGAATCAACACACCACCTTCATTCTTGCCCTTCTCAATCGCGGCAAACAAGTCATCCAACGCAGAGCCAGTCGGTAGCTGCCCCCCCATAGGCATGTGGTGATATTCCATGTCGGTTCCTGCGATGGTCTTGTGTTCATCGAAACTGACCTGCGACATTTCGCCTTCCGAGCGTAAATTAATTACGTGCTTCACACCTAGATCGGCGTACGTCGCAAAATCGGCTTCCGCCGGCTGTCCGGCAAAATACACCTTGTCGTTGTACGTCGACGTATATCCCGTACTTCCAATCGTCATAGGCGAAACCTTGGCCACCTCGAAAATGAATAAATGCTGAGCGGGTAAAAAGTCTTCCTTCTTCACCAGTTCAAATCCGCCCGGCACCCACTCGCTCATCACTTCGTCGACGGTCATTTTGTGGTCGCGCGGGATTGCAACATCAGCACCCGGCAATCCTTCTTCAGCGCGATACTCCAGCAACGCGACTTTCCCATTGGGTGCCAGACATTCCTTCATCCGCGCGAGCATCGCCTTCGGATCGCTGAATTCGTGATACGCATCGACCAACAAGATCCAATCGATCTTTCCGGGTGGTAACAGCGGGTCCGTAAATTCGCCGAGGATCGGATAAATATTCTTGATCCCGGCTTCTTTCATCCTCACAACCATTTGGTCCAACATACCTTGCTGCACATCTACGCCGAACACGGCGCCGTGTGGTCCGATACGTTCCGCAACCTGCAGACTGTAAAACCCGTTTCCACATCCGATATCAGCGACCAAATCACCGTCTTCTAGTTGCATGTAATCCAGTGCCTGTTTCGGGTCTTCTAATTTCATCCGTCGTTCCGACAATAGAATGTCGGACATTGAAGCGGGCAGCATCTGCGCCGGCTTTCGTCCGTGGTCGTGGTTGTGCTCCTGTGCGAAGGTGTTGAATGGCGCAGCAACGGAAAGAAGTAATAGAAGGAATAGTAGACGTTTAAACGTAGTCATTGGTCGAACCCTTATGATTGAGAAAGTGCAAATAAGACTGTATGGTAATACACGAACTGGGCGATTGTACACTCACATCAGGAGGCTGCAATGAACGTGATAATTGATCTCTGCATTGTCCCAATAGGAGTCGGCGTTTCCCTCTCCGATTACGTCACCGAATGCCAACTCGTGTTCCAGGAATCAGGCCTATCCCACGAAATGCACGCCTACGGAACCAACATCGAAGGGGAATGGGACGAAGTCTTTCGGGTCGTAAAAAAATGCCACGAAGCCGTCCATGCCATGGGCGCGCCGCGCGTTACGACGACAATTAAACTCGGCACACGGACCGACCGCGAACAAACGATTGAAGATAAAGTAAGCAGCGTTCAAGAAAAACTATCGTCTTAAACAATCACAACTGGATTTCAGGGAAAAATTACATGAATAAAACCATCACACGACGCGGCCTCATGAAATACACCGCAGCACTGACTGGCGTCAGTGCATTATCCGGCTGCGCAACGGTACGGCAATCATCGGCTGGGGCAATCGGTAAAACCCTTACCCAAAATAGTGTCGTCCTTTTCCAGGGCGACTCGATCACCGACACGGGGCGAGACAGGAAAAAAGACGGCTCAAACAACTTCACTTCCCTAGGCCGCGGATACGCCAACATGATCGCGTCCAGTCTGCTCGGCACTCATGCACCGTTGCGCCTCCAATGTTTCAATCGGGGCATCAGCGGAAATAAAGTGCCAGACCTGCAGGGCCGGTGGCAAAAAGACGCTGTCGATCTGAAACCTGCGGTGCTGAGCATCCTCATCGGCGTGAATGACATTTGGCACAAACTGAATGGACGCTATGACGGTTCGGTCGAAGATTACGAACAGGGATTCGCGAAACTCCTCGCGGATACTCAATCCGCTCTACCCGATACACGCATCGTCATTTGCGAACCTTTTGTCCTTCGATGCGGCGCGGTTAACGACAAATGGTTTCCCGAATTCGACGAGCGACGCGCGGCCGCAAAGCGCGTCGCAGCGGCAGCAAATACCACATGGGTCCCTTTCCAATCCATGTTCGACAACGCGGTCAACGACACCACACCCGCCTCCTATTGGGCCGGCGATGGCGTACACCCCACGATGGCAGGCCACGCCCTTATGGCCAACACGTGGCTCGAAGTGACCGGCCTGGGCTAACAAAAAACGTGAGTTCCCGAAATGGCCTTGACGGCGAATCCAGGAGCCCACGGTAAAGGGAGCAATTTTTGTCTAGCGATCAGTCCGAATTTGCGCGGGCATGATGGCGATGTTTTCCGCGTGAATGGTGGTGGCGATGACGATGTCTCCGCTTGACACGGTTACCATCATCATCGAAATGCTTCGTATGACTGAAAATTAGAAAGCGAGTCTTTTCTTTATGGTCTGTCTTGTAATGGCGGAACATAGAACCCAGAATGGGTAATCGCAGGAATTTATTGTCAAACCGCCCGTCGTCGTGAGACTCGACGTCTAACAGCCTAAACCCGGGCAGCTTGACGAGTTCCAAACTCTTGGACGTGTCCGATTCCTCGCCTCTCACGAGGGCCATTCCCGGACCATAGAGAAATTTCGTCCGTTTTTTATCGTCATGCTTCTTATAATTGACCAACGGAAACAGGCCCGCATGCACGTGATCCCGGTGTTTTCTATCACGTTCGTCGTCGTCCTGAACAGCATCATAGGTCACCACGTATTCCTTACCGTCGATCACCTTTATTTCAGATGTGGGGGCATATTCGCGGTCTTTTTCACCGTCAGTTTCAGCTGACGCGGCCATGGCCGAAATCGGCATTGCGATGGCCAATGCCACAATCAAAACCACTGCGGCTACACATAACAGGGCGCTTTTAAACATGATTTAATCCTCATTTGTTCGTTCATTTAGAAGATTGGACTCCTAAATGGACCGTTTGGTTTAAGCCGATCGTTTCATTTTTGAATCGTTATGATTATGGACGGAACCTTGAATAAATTATTCATTTTGCGCCTTTCTTGTGAGTTTTAGAGGTTGTAAATCGGTTGTAAAGTTGCCAGAATAGACCAAAAATAACGTTCGATCCCTAGTAAACAGGAGCTCATATCATGAAAAAAAATTCATCCATGAATCGTCGCGGATTTTTGAAAAGCGTTTCCACCGTCGCCGCCGGCGCGGCCGTGTTATCCAGCACGGATGCCGACGCAAAGGCACCCAAAGGCAAGAAAATTAAATCCACCGGGGATATCCCTCTCCGTCGGTTCGGAAAAACGGAAGAAATGCTCCCCGTATTGGGCCACGGTGGTTCCGCGATGGTCAACAGCTGGGCGGCCGCATACAACGTAAAGCTTCCTTCTATTGAAGAACGCGCCACCATGGTTCGCCGCGCTTACGACGTCGGCGTACGCTATTTCGATACCGCTCGCGTGTATTCGGAAAGCGAAAGCATTATGGGTACAGCCTTAAGCGACGTTCGCGACGATATTTTCCTCGCCACGAAAGTCGCTGACCCACGCCCAACCGAAACCCGTGCCAGCGTGGAAAAATCCCTATCCGATCTCAAAACGGACTACATCGACCTGATTCAAATCCATAGCCCAGCCATCGAAATGCGCGGTCCGGACAACGCCATGAAAATGTTCGAAGAATTGGCCAAGCTGCGCGACGAAGGCATGGTTCGCTTTATTGGGCTGACTACCCACGTCGCATTCGAGAGTGTCTACAAGATGATCGACACCGGGAACTTCGACCAGGTGCTCATGGCCCTCGGCTACTTCAAAAAAGGCATGGACATGATGTTGTCTGAACCCAACCTTGAGTGGCGTGAAAAATGTATGGCCCGTGCGACCGAACTCGACATGGCCGTAACCGCCATGAAGGTCATGGGCCTCAACGTTCTCGGTCAGGGGAATCGCAACGTAATCGCCGACTATGACGAAACGAAACGCGCGATGTTGCCTCAAGCGGCGATCAAGTTCGCATTGAACGACGAACGTATCCACATGCTCAACATCGGTATGTCCACGCCGAGCGATATCGAAGACAACCTCAAGATCATCAAGGGTGACTTGGAATACACATCCGAAGACCGCATGTTGTTGGCCGACTTCACGTCCCAGGCCTACAAAAGCGACTTCGTAAAGGCACTAAAAACCGTCTGACCATTATCCGTAGAAAACCCCAAAGGCCCTTCGGTTTTCCGAGGGGCCTTTTTTTAGACCTCAAGGAAAACCGTTGATGATTAAGACTTTGGTACTCGCAGGAGGCACCGGATTCGTCGGTCAAATATTCGAATCCCATGCGACCGCTCACGGATACCGATGTCTCATCCTCACCCGACGCCCCGTCCGCGAAAACGAGATCTATTGGGATGGGTCGACTATCGACGAATGGGCCGGCTACCTGGAAGACGCCGTTGCTGTAATCAATTTCGCAGGACATTCCGTCGACTGTATCCACAACGAAAGAAACCGCAACGCCATTTTGCAATCCCGCATCGATTCGGTGAACGCGATCGCCCAAGCTATCCAACAATGCGAAGCGCCGCCCCAGGTCTGGATCCAGTCAAGCGCCGTCGGCATCTTCGGCAACACCTCGGAAATCTGTGATGAAAACGCGCCCCTGGGCGACGACTTCATGGCCGAAGTGTGTAAAGCGTGGGAGGTTTCCTGCCTAGATAACGACACCAATATTCGAAAATGCTGCTTCCGTTTCGGCATCGTTCTGGGCGCGAACGGTGGCGCGCTAAAACCGCTCCGTACGTTGAGCCGGCTGTTACTCGGCGGCACCGCCGGATCCGGAAACCAATGGATGAGTTGGATACACGAAGAAGATGTGTGCCGCATCATCCTCGAAACCATCGAAAACGAATCGATGAGTGGCGCCTATAACGTGACTGGTCCGACTCCGATGAAGAATCGTGACTTTATGGCCCAAGTACGTCGCGCGTTGAACCGTCCATGGTCTCCCCCGGCTCCATCCTTCGCCGTAACCATCGGAGCTCGCTTCCTACTAAACACGGATCCAACCCTGGCTCTCCACGGGCAACGCGTAATTCCTAAACGCCTGACCGACATGGACTTCGAATTCAAATACCCCGAATTGGCGGACGCATTAACCGATATCTTCTCTCGCTGGCGCTAACCCCACACTGTTCCTTCCTTGAAATAATTAGTTAATAGGTGTACTTTTAATGGTTTGAATATCGAACCTTTCCCATTTCCAAGCACCTGAGGAGTTGAATTTATGTTGAAAACAAAAATCACTGAAATGTTTGGCGTCGAGTATCCCATTATCCAAGGCGGACTCATGTGGATCGCCAAAGCAGAATTGACGGCAGCCGTGGCCAACGCCGGCGGAATGGGATTCATGACCGCACTCACCCATCCCAATGCCGAAGCGCTTCGCGATGAAATCAAAAAATGCCGCGACATGACGGATAAACCCTTCGGCATAAACCTCACGTTTCTTCCTTCCCTTCTACCACCAGATTACCCGGCCTATATCCAGGCGTGTATTGATGAAGGCATCAAGTTTATCGAAACAGCCGGTCGCAGCCCCGAGCCCTACATGGAACAACTCAAAGGCGCGGACATGAAAGTAATTCACAAATGCACATCCGTTCGGCACGCTCTGAAAGCGCAAAATGTAGGCTGCGATGCCATCAGCATCGATGGATTCGAAGCAGCCGGCCACCCCGGCGAAGACGATGTTACCACGCTGATGTTGGTGCCTCTTTGCGCCGAAGCGTTGGACGTACCCATCGTCGCTTCCGGTGGACTAGCCGACGGCAAAGGCTTGGTAGGATGTTTGGGCCTCGGCGCCGACGCCATGAATATGGGAACGCGTTTCGTGGCAACAAAAGAAGCACCCTGTCATGAGAATGTAAAACAGGCACTCGTCGATCACAACGAACTTTCTACGAAGCTGATCATGCGTACACTTCGTAACACGGAACGCGTATTGGCCAACGAAACGGTTGACAAAGTCTTGGAAATCGAAGGGCGCGGTAATGCCACCATCGACGACATCAAAGAATACGTCGGTGGCAGACGCGGTAAAGAAGTCATGCTCGAAGGCGGAGATATTCAGGGTGCCGTATTGTCTGCAGGACAGACGATGGGACTCATCCAAGACATCCCAACCTGCGACGAATTGATCAAACGAATCGTGCAGGAAGCCGAGCACATCATCAAAGGTAAATTCGCCAGCATCGTAGGCGAACCCATAGGTGCATAGCTCGATTGAATACTGATAGTACCATCACGAAAAGGCCCGGTTTACGGGCCTTTTCTATTTTAATTGCCGGTTCTTTAACCGTTATGTCCGGTGCCGCGATAGCGCCGGCGCTCGCCGAAATTGAGCTCCACTTCAAGGACCTTCCAAACAGTCAATTCCTCGTCAAAATGATCCTGACGATGCCGGCCCTTTTTATCGCCATCACGGCTCCCATCATGGGCGGCGTCTGTGACAAAGTAGGACGCGTACCGGTCCTAATGTTCGGCATTGCACTGTACGGAATTTCCGGTTGCTCCCCCTTTCTATTTCCGGGCCTCTACTCAATTCTCGTCGGCCGCGCCTTCCTTGGTATCGCAGTCGCATGCGTACTCACCAGTTGCACGACATTGATCGGAGATTTCTATCAAGGCCATCAGCGCGATCGCATGATGGGTCTCCAAGCAGCCTTCATGTCGTACAGCGGAGTCTTCTTCCCGCTCGCCAGTGGCGCGCTCGCCGATGTCAATTGGCAACTCCCATTCGCGGTCTATTCAGTCTCGTTCCTGATGCTGCCCATGGTCTACTTTTGGATTAAGGAACCCGTTCATCACGCTCACACTCAAACAAAGCACGCAGAAGAATCTTCCTTTCCAGTCTGGACATTGCTCCTCTTGTTTGGTCTCGCCGCGGTGTACATGACCTGCTACTACTTTATCCCCGCCCAGTTCCCTTTCTACTTGAAATATGAACTCGGCGCCAACGCTTTACAGACCGGGATGACGCTCGCCTTCGTTTCCTTCTCCATTGGAAGTTGGGCGATGTTGTTCCATCGCATCCGAAAATTCATACCCGCTCCCTGGCTCGCTGTCATCAGTCTTACGTGCATCTGCATCGGCTTCCAAATCCTCAGTATGTTTGGAAGCTGGATCGGCATAGGAGTCGGCATATTCATCGCCGGCATGGGGCTCGGCACACTCGGCCCCAACATCACCACGTGGTCACTGGCTATCGCCCCGGAGCGCCTCCGCGGCCGTGTGACAGGTAGTATCGCCGCCAGTTTTTTTGTGGGCCAATTCCTTTCGCCCGTTCTGGCCAAACCCATGGTTGACGCCTGGGATATCAACGGCGCCTTTCAGGGCGTCAGCCTGATAATTCTGACGCTGGCCATAATCATGTCAATTTTGGCTATTGCGCAGCGCAAAAAGGCCTAAACCTAGAAATAGCAAGGGTTTTTATGCTATTGTACGGGGCTGAATTCGGGAATAAACGGCATTTAGCCACTGTTAAATCACCGACATCAGATCATCCAATGTACTGACCTTCGCCATATTATGAGCACTCGTAAGTACATATAACAAAGAGAGTTAGCCCTATTATGGATTCGTCTCGAGAAATAATGGACGCCGAATACACAGGCAGCCGTGTCGAACAAAGTAATCAAAAAGCAGCCGAGCTGGCCAATAGAGAATATAAACACGGCTGGGTGACGGACATCGATTCCGATACTTTTCCTCCGGGTCTCAATGAAGACGTGATCCGAGCATTGTCCGAAAAAAAGGAAGAACCTGATTGGTTACTGGAATATCGTCTTAAGG
>Ga0315336_1001859_pt1 | contig 36321 bp, 27 predicted proteins | sample ASW5metaG_FD_204512 | JGI IMG/M metagenome (GOLD analysis project Ga0315336, IMG submission 204512) | Ammonia-oxidizing marine archaeal communities from Monterey Bay, California, United States - ASW #5 | ecosystem: Environmental > Aquatic > Marine > Intertidal zone | place: USA: California... | reverse complement strand
GCTGTCACCGCCGTACAGGCCGCGGGGGGGAATACCGCTGCGGTGGCCAGCGCCGTCTCCCAGGGCGCCATTCAGGGCGCACAGGCTTCGGGTGCCAACGTGGGTGTCATCGCTGCAGCATCGGGCAATGGCGCCATCCTTGCCGCACAAGCCACGGGTGGAAATGTAGGTCAGATCGCCAACGCTGCCGCCCAGGGCTCGATTCAGGGTGCACAGGCCGCGGGAATCAACGTGGCCGCCATCGCACAGGCTACGTCTGAGGGCATGTCCCAGGGAGCTCAGGTTGCGGGAGCCAATGCAGGTGCCGTCGCCAACGCCGCTTCCCAGGGCGCCATCGCGGCCGTATCCGCAGCGGGTGGTAACGTCGCAGCTGTCGCCAACGCGGCCGCCCAGGGAGTTGTGGCTGGTGCACAGGGAATGGGCGGGAACGCTGGCGCCGTGGCGCAAGCCGCATCCAGCGGCGCCATTGCGGCCGTTTCCGCAGCAGGCGGAAACGTGGCTGCCATCGCCAACGCCACAGCCGCCGGCGCCATGACTGCGGCACAGTTTGGCGGCGCGAACGTAGGCGTCATTGCCAACGCCTCTTCCGCGGGTGCCATCGCGGCCGTGTCCGCAGCGGGTGGTAACATCGCCGCCGTCGCCAACGCCATTGCACAAGGCTCGATTCAGGCTGCACAGGCAGGCGGGGCCGACATCGCCGCTGTTGCCCAAGGGTCATCTTCGGGCGCCGTGGCGGCCGCTCAGACTGCTGGGGCAAATGCAGGCAGTATCGCTCAGGCCATTGCCCAGGGCTCGATGCAGGCCGCACAGGCCGCCGGAGCAAACATAGCTTTTGTAGCCCAGGGATCCTCAACCGGCGCCGTTCAGGCAGCCGCTGCCGCGGGCGCGGATGTGAATGCCATCGTCCAGGCATCCTCGGCTGGTGCCATCCAGGGCGCTGGAGCGGCGAACACAGCTGCCGTGGCCCAGGCGTCTTCTTCGGGCGCTGTCCAGGGGGCACAATTTGCCGGGGTGAACGTGGCTGCCGTGGCCCAGGCGTCTTCTTCGGGCGCTGTCCAGGGTGCACAGGCAGGTGGATACAGCGTGGCTGCCGCGGCCCAGGCGGCATCCTCTGGCGCGGTCCAGGGCGCGCAGACGGCCGGGGTGAATGTAGCCGCGATATCTCAGGCGGCGTCCTCTGGCGCCGTCCAAGGTGCACAGGCAGCGGGTGCCAACGTGGCCGCGATATCTCAGGCGGCGTCCTCTGGCGCCGTCCAGGGTGCACAGGCGGCGGGTGCCAACGTGGCCGCGGTATCTCAGGCGGCATCCTCTGGCGCCGTCCAGGGTGCACAGGCGGCGGGCGCCAACGTGGCCGCCATAGCCCAGGCCGCATCGCAAGGTGCTGTTGCGGGCGCACAGGCAGCAGGTGCCAACGTAGCGGCGGTCCAGTCAGCCGCATCTCAGGGTGCTGTTGCGGGCGCACAGGCAGCAGGTGCCAGCGTAGCAGCGGTCCAGGCGGTCGCCACCCAGGGCACCCAACAGGCCCAGATAGTGACAGTCACCGCGGCTCTCGACCCCTCTGCCAGTAATGCCGCCGCTATCGCGGCAGCTGCAGCTGGCCAGACCACCAGCCAGATTCAAGCGGTAGTGACCGGCACAGCCAGCCCTTCTTCCCCATGATAACCGGGCCCGCCCCTTGAACCTTCAGGCTCAGGGGGCGGGCCTTTTCACATTCACGGCCCCACCTCCTGTCCTTCGGCTAAACCAAGAAAGACGAATCGCGGAGAAGTGCTGGCACCTCATCACCGCGAGGAGAGACCAGGTTACTACGGGCCCCAGGCAATCCACCGCCACCCTACCGGTCCTCCTGCATTCGCCACCACCATCAAAGGCAAGTTTGCAGAGACAACGACATGCACCCGGCGTACCTTAAAATTTGACTGAATAACACTGAAACTGGGCCACCCCTATCTCACCTGGATAACCAAAAACCTGTATCCTTTATTTGAATTGAGCATTAGTTATTCTAAGGATTCCATAAATCGAGTGGGGGGGGGGGCGAACCGCAAAATAATCGCCATTCAACGGTAGAGGACCAAACCATGAAGAGGTCATGGATGCATGAACGGTGACACTGAACGGGACACCTTCGAGAAAGAGCGAGAAGGGTCCAAAGCCCTTTTTGAAAAAGCCCAAGGCATCCTTGCCGGAGGTGTGACTAGCGAGCTGCGCACTGCTGCCCCCTTTCCTCTCTTCATTGAGCGGGCCGAGGGCGCACGCAAGTGGGATACCGACGGCAACGAATACATCGACTACTCGATGGGGAGTGCCGCCCTCCTCCTCGGTCACGCACACCCCGCCGTTATCGATGCCCTAGGCCGTCAGGCCTCAAAGGGCACCCTCTATTCCGGGCTGACCACCCTAGAAGTAGAATGGGCTGAGGCCGTCAAGTCCCTTTATCCTGCTGCCGAGCGTGTACGCTTCACTGGCTCAGGTACCGAAGCCAGTACCCTCGCCTTCCGACTGGCACGAGCCGCAACGAGCCGGGAGAAAATTCTACGTTTTGAGGGCCATTTTCACGGCTGGGGAGACGACACCTCGGTCGGAATCAAGGTCCCCTTCGCTCGGCCTCACACCCACGGTATCCTTCGCGCCGTGAACGAGGCCACCATCGTCTGTCCAGCCAATCTCGAAAGCACCGAAGCCGCCCTCGCTGCAAACCCGGACATCGCCGCCATCGTCTTGGAGCCATCGGGCGCCTCCTGGGGGACCGCCCCCTTGCCGGAAGGGTTTCTCGAAGGCCTCCGCCGCCTCGCCGATACAAGCGGTGCTTTGTTAATCTTCGATGAAGTTATCACCGGCTTTCGTTGGAGTCCGGGTGGTGCCCAATCCCTTTTCGGCGTTGCGCCCGACCTCACCACCCTTGCCAAAAACCTTACAGGCGGTCTCCCCGGTGGCGCCGTAGCCGGGCGGGAAATACACATGCGCCTCCTCGATCCCTCTTTCGAATACAGGGGCATGCGCGCCGGCGTCTTCCACCGGGGCACCTTCAACGCCAACCCTGTCTCAGCCGCAACCGGCATCACTGCTATCAACCTCTTCCGGACCGGCGAACCCCAGCGCCACGCCGACTCCATGGCCACTCGCCTCCGAGAGGGCATGGCCCGGGTCCTCCGCCGTCGCGAAATTGCAGGCGCTGTTTACGGGCCCTCATCCACCTTTCACATCTACCTCGGGCCGACCCCCCAAAATGGCAGCATCGAGGGCCTAAGTACTGCAGCCCTGAAGAGCATTCCCGCCGCCACTGTCCAATGCCTCCAGCGCGCGCTCCGTTTGCGCGGGGTGGACCTCATGTCCTACACCGGTGGTGTCACCTCGGCCGCACACACCCTCACCGATATAGACAAAACCATCGAGGCGTTCGACAGCTCAATAGAAGAGATCGCCGGGGCGGGCAAAATCGAGCAACTCTAGCAAATACGTTCTCCCAGTTCTCGCATTAGTTCCCGAAATACCGCCTTTTGCTAAGCCTCTCCACCACCCTGAGAGGGTGTCTAACGCACCCTGACTACTCCTAGATCCCTGACTGATTCGTCCTTGAAAGGTATTAGCCGGATTTGCGGGGAAATGAGTAGGGAATGGCCCCTAAAGCTAGAGGATAGCGGGCTCTGTGTCCTTTAAAAGTGGCATCACCTCTTTGCCGAATATCTCGGCCTCTTCCCTGTGGGGCCAGCCCGAAAGGATAAAGGTCGAGGCTCCAGCCTCGGCGTAGTCACGCAGAGCCTCGGCGATCATGTCCGGCGTACCCACCAGTGTCGCACCCGCACCTGCCCGGACGGAGTTGACTCCCATCCAGAGAGTGTCGGTAATCCAGAGGGAATCGCGACTACCCATTTCGTTCATTCGCCTCTGACCCTCGCTCTCGGTCTTATTGCGCATGTCGGACCAGACTTGGATGTGCCCTATGTCGCTTCCGTCAATGAGCCCCTCGGCCACCCGACGCGCCTCGGCCTTGGTCTCACGGCAGACGACATGCATCCGCAGTCCAAATCGTAGGACATCCTCACGCCCAAATTTCGATGCAAGGCAACGCATATCCGCCACATCTTCCACCACACGGTCCAGTTCTACCGCCCACATCATATGCACATCGGCGTACTTCGCCCCAACACACCGACCCACCTTTGAGCTTCCTCCAAAATAGACCGGCGGGTGAGGCTTCGTGAGTGGGCTCGCAAAAATAGAGGCGTTTTCGATGTCGTAATAATCACCCTTAAAAGTGACCGGCCCCTCACCACGCCAGAGTGCAGTTACAACTTCTAAAAACTCCTCGGTCCGAGCATAGCGAGCGTCGTGATCCAAGTGGTCCCCGTAGCGTTTTTGGTCAATCTGGGTCGAACCTGTCACCACGTTCAAAGTCAACCGCCCACCCGTCATGGAATCAAAGGTGTTTGCCTGCTGTGCCGTCAGGACTGGGCTAATCAAACCTGGGCGGAAGGCGACGCAAAACTTGATCCGCTCGGTACGCCCAGCTATAGCCGCCCCCATCATCCAGGCATCCAAGCAGTGGGTCCCAGTTGGTGTGAGTAGATTCACGAAGCCAGCCCGCTCCGCCACCCGTGCCACCTCAGATAAATATTCTACGGTAGGCGGCCGCTCGGCCACTCTCGAGTTGATCTGGTGCCCGTCCCCATACTGACCTGTCGGCAAAAACCAGGCATATTCAGTCGGCATCGAAAACCTCCATCACTTTCATTGTCGGGCTATCGTACCGGAATTTTCCGCCAACTTCTTTCTCCTTAGTAAACGAGTTCTCTCCTCGTCCACTTCGAATGTTTCAAGGTCCAATGCAACACCGTAGTCTTGTATCGCTCCTTCGGGCGATACAAGACCATTTCGCACGTCCCTTGAAACTTCTTCAGTGGGGCGGTCAAATGGAATGCCGAAGCCCCCTCCCCCCGGGCCCTCGATGAGGAGGCGCCCGGGAAGAAGGTCAATGTTGGCATACTGGGGAAGTTCTTCCAATGATTCGGTTCCGGCCGAACCGAAAAGAACCCGTGCGATGGCACCTGGCCTACCACCCTCGAGGCCAAAGGTAGTAACCGTTCGGCAGGATTCCCCCCGCGTCGAGCAGGAAACGGGGACGTCGATCTTGACCTCGTAGATGACACCAGTACCCCCACGCCAGCGGCCGGGCCCACCACCGTCGCAGCGAAGCTCCTGGCGAATAAAGTGCATAGGATATTCCTGCTCGTAGTGCTCCAGATTGGGAATAGTAAGCGCACCCAGGGTGGGCATGTTACCGGTAAGAGGAAATCCATCCCGCCCATCTACTGCCCCTGCCGCAGGACCTCCACCCCAGTGGTAGACGACAAAAAACTCCTCTCGCTCGTCAAAGCCCGCTGTGACCGGATAGGCCGTCTTCCCCCAAGCCGCTGAGACGCGCCCGGGAACGACCTCGGCCAGGGCTTTCCAGACGCACTGGGCAATCTCGTGCGCCGGAAATACTGTGCATAGTGTCACCGGGGCCGGAAAAGAAGCGTTCACTACTGTGCCCTCGGGGGCAATGATTTTGATGGGCCGGTAGGTTCCTTCGTTATGGGGGATAAAGGGGCTCACCACGGAGGAGATACCTACGTAGAGAGCAGAATATGTATTTGCTATGGGGGAATTCTTATAGCCCTTTATTTGGGGAGCCGAGCCCGTGAAATCGGCCGTGAGATTGGTCCCTATTTTCGTGATGGTGAGATGGACAGGAATGTCGGCGGGCTCGAAACAGTCTGTATTCATGACCTCTGTGGCGGAATAAACCCCATCTGGGATTTGGGAAATCTCGGCACGCATGAGAGCTTCAGAATAGTCGAGCAACCCGGACAAGCCCGCCACTAATCCGTCATTCCCCATTTCGCACATAATTTCGCACAATCGTGTCGCGCCAATATGAGTACTCCCCACCATGGCGGCGAAATCGTGGGCAATCACCTCGGGGGCGCGGGTATTCGAGAGGATAAGGTGAATGAGGTCTTTCCGCTCCCTGCCATTCTCGCGGATTTTCACTGGGGTGATTCGAAAACCTTCATGAAATATTTCGGTTGCATCTGAGTTATAGGTACCGATAACACCGCCCCCCACATCTACTTGATGCGCACGGTTGCATACGAACCCTGCCAGCCAGCCAGCCTCGAAAACGGGGGCGATAACTGTCCAGTCAGGTAAGTGGTTGCCGCCGCCGATGTAAGGATCGTTCAATAAAAACAGATCGCCTGGGTGAATATCGCCCGCGAAGTCTTTCAAAACCTCACGAACGGCGAACCCGCCACTTCCGGTGTGGATGGGAAGCCCATCCGCCTGGGAAACAAGGTGGCCTTTAGGATCGCAGATGAAACAGGAAAAATCATGTGCCTGGCTAAAGATGGTGGAACGGGCGGTGCGTTGCATGATGATTCCCATCTCGCGGGCGATGACGTCGAGGCGCTGCTGAAGAATAGAGAGGGCAACGGGATCGGAAGCGACCTCTTTCTCATCCTTTAGGGCAGCACCGCCCCGGGCCGAGGCAATTTCGATAATGAATACCCCTCCGCTGCCAAGGCAGAGAGTATCTCCCGGCTCAACGAGGATGGTTGTCTCCGGCTCCTCTATGATAGCCGGACCCTCAATCCGCGAGCCCGCGGCAAGACTGTCCCCCCGATAGATAGCCGCTTCCTCCCAGCTTTCAGTAGCCTCAAAATAGACCCGCCGTCGGGAAATTGGCAGAAAACCTCCTCTACCTTCTGGTACTGAATCGAAGATGACTCCTTCCCCGGGAATTTCGGCACGCATTCGAAAACCAGTGATCTCAACCGGCTCGCCAGGGCGATTGTGGCCGTAAGTCTCTTCATGAAGCGCGTGAAAGCGCCCCGCGATCTCGTCCGGAATGATTTCTTCCGGGGAACTCGCCACATCGACCGTGAGGCACCAGGCCTGACCCGGATAGCGCATGTCCACGGCCGGGTAGAAAGTGAACGCTTCGTCCTCGCCTCCTGCTAGAGAGATTTCAGCGGCGACCTCCTCACGCAGGCTCTCCAGCTCACCCCGCAGGAATGTGGAATCCGTCTCCTCTACCCGGAAAATCCGGCTCCTCAGACGATCGTAGCCCACGTGGCTTCCCACCATTCCGACCGCGCAGGCTCCCGCTGCTTCGCGCGGGACAATAACGCGCGACATGCCACTAATCCGAGCCACTGCCGAGGCTGAAAGCGCCCCCGCACCCCCGCCCACAATCAAGGACATCTCCCGGGGGTCGGCCCCGTGGCGAGCACAGATTGTCTGAACCGCCCCTGCCATCTGGCGGCTCGCCAGCCGGATTGCCCCGGCTGCAACCTCCTCACAGGTTAGGCCGAGGGGGGCCGCCGCAAGATCCTCGAACGCTTGCCCAGCCAAGGAAATAGAGATGGGCATCTCTCCACTCAGCAACCCACTCGGGTCCAGCCGCCCAAGGAGCAGATGCGCGTCGGTCAGAGTGGGCAGCTTGCCGTTCTTGCCATAACACGCAGGGCCCGGCTCTGCTCCTGCACTCTCGGGTCCCACTTGGAGCCCGCCGATCAAGTTTGCCCATACGATGGTTCCGCCACCCGTCCCGATGGTATGGACCTCGACTGAGGGAAGCGCAGTGTGGTAGCCCCCCACCGCTGAGCGATCCGCCATCCCAGGCCGCCCCCCGCGAAGAAGAGTTACGTCGCAACTGGTTCCTCCCATGTCGAAGAATACAGAATCCCCTGAGCCGGCGCCCTCAGAGTAGATTCGCCCGGCCGCCGCACCCGCCGCGGGACCTGAAAGGACTAACGCCGCTGGATGCCGGCGGCAGTGCGCCACGGTGGCCATCTTCCCATTGCTCTGAAGGAGCATGAGTGGCCCCGTGTACCCCATCCTGCGGAGAACTTCTTCGAGCTCCCAGAGATAGGCCGAGACAAGCGGCCCGAGGAAGGCACTTACTGCTGTGGTCGAGGAGCGCTCATACTCTCCCATAATGGGTACAGTATGAGAGGAAAGAGCGATGAACACACCGGGAAGCACCTCCGAAAAAATCTCCTCCACACGCTCTTCGTGGGCTGGATTCAAGTAAGCGTTGAACAAGCAAACTGCGACCGCCTCCACTTTCTCGAGGGCGAAAGTCTCCGCCGCCGCGCGGACAGCGCCCTCATCAAGCGGGACGACCTCCTCTCCTCCCCGCCCAATTCTCCCACCCGCTGCAATTCGAAGATAGCGCGGTACAAGGAGGGGAGGGTTCGGGGCCCGATGATCCCAAATCTGCTCGCGCAGTCCCCTTCTGATCTCCAGCGAATCGCGGAAGCCTTCAGTAGCGAGGAGACCCGTCTTTGCCCCCTGACGGGTGAGCAGGGCGTTCGTTGCCACCGTAGTGCCATGAACAAAGCGCTCACAATGACCCAAAAGATCGCCCACACTAATGCAGATTTTTGCAGAGGCACGGCCCAGAACGTCAATGACACCTTCCTCGGGGCTGCGAGGATGCGAGGCTGCCTTGGCCAGGCAAATCAGTCGCCCTTCTTCACCAGCCACGACAAGATCGGTGAACGTGCCTCCCACATCAACGCCAATGCGGTACTTCCCAACCATATCTATCCCTTCTGGGATTCGCAGGTCTTCGCAGAACAGGGGCACACCCAAATACAGAGGCTTATTGAAGAGTGAGTCCGCCGTCCATGACCATGAGGGCACCCGTCACGTAGGAAGAGGCATTCGAACACAAGTAGAGCACCATCCCGGGCATCTCTTTAGGCGATCCGACCCGGCCCAAGGGCATTTTTTTTACATAGGCTGCCAGTGCCTCGGGATCGTTCATGAGAGGAGCGCCCATGTCAGTGTCGTATTGGCCGGGAACGACAGCATTGACCCGAATGCCCAATGGAGCCCAATCGGCAGCAAAGGACTGGGTAAGATTGTGAACGGCCGCCTTGGCCGCCGCATATACGGGCAAACCCGGCCGCGCGCGGAGCCCGGCCACCGAGCCAAAGTTGACAATTCGCCCGCCGCCGGATTGTTGAACCTCAGGCTTTAGCATATGAGGAACGGCCGCCGTGCAGAGATAGAAGGTACCGTACACGTTGACGGCGAAAGTACCCGCAAGCTCTCCATCCGACGTGCTGAGAGCAGGGGTGCGGGGGCAGACCCCAGCAGCGTTGACGAGGATGTCGAGGCGTCCCATCTCCCCCGCAGCCAGCTCGAGAGCATCCCGCGCCGAGACCGCATCAGAGACATCAAGCGGACAGACAGCCGCACGCCGCCCCATCGCCCGGACGGCTCCCGCCACTTCTTCCAGCAGTGCTCCCTGGGTTGCGCCCAGGGCCACATCCGCGCCTGCCTCGGCGAGCACCAACGCACACACGCGGCCTAGACCCCGGCTCGCTCCCGTGACGAAGGCCGCAGCACCCTCTAGATTCAATTTTTCTATAACGCCCATTCAAAAAACTCCTTCCCGAAAAATTAATTGGACAGAGGAAAGTCCTTTTTGCCGGGAATTTCCACCTCGAAAGCGTTTAATGTCATCGAGACCATCGTGTAGTGGCCAATGAGCCCAGTCATATCAACCACCCCCTGGCTGCCAAACTGTTCGAAAGCCACCCGGTAGGTGGCATCGCTGACAAAGTGCGTCTCGTGAAGCTCAGTGCAAAAGTTGTAGAGGGCTTCCTCGTCGGGTTTCATGTTTTCGGGCCTTCGCCGCTCTGCAATGGCCGAAATGATTTCTGGGTCAAGACCCCCCTTGAGTGCATGTGGCTCGTGGGCGAACCACTCGAATTGCGCGGTCCAAAAACGAGCCGTGATTAGGATTGCCATTTCACTCAGGCGCGGCTCAAGAGCACTATCATAGCGAAGATACGCACCCACCTTTTCGAGAACATCTAAAAATCCCGGGCTGTGGACCCAAATGTTGAAAGGCCCACGAAAACTGGCTCGCTTTCCGGAAAGGATCCTGTCATGAATCTTTCGCTGACTTTCGGTCATATCCTCTACGGGTATGATGGGCAGTCGTGCCATAATAAGCTCCTCTGAGGCGGTGGTATCTACCCTCACCAGCCCGCAGACCTTCCCACACGGGCACGGGCATAAAAAGAAAAACTAAAGATGATGAGAACAAGGTAAATGGGATGCTGCCGCCACCGCAACCCGGCGACGAATAATTCTAATTATGGGACCCAAAAGTGCCCTATTTAGGACCCGAGAACTCACTATTTTTATGAGTCATTCGGAACGAGGAGATCCAAATGGAACATTTTTACGATTTGAGTAAAGTGGAAGAACAGGACATGCCAGGGCGCAAACGCCGGCTAGTCGTCGGGGAGAACGTCATGCTTGTTTACGTCGAGCGGGAGGCGGGGACCACCCAAGAGCACACCCACGACAACGAGCAACTTGTCTATCTACAAAAAGGCAAGGCCCTCTTCACCATCGATGGAAAGAGCCAGGAGATTGGGGCGGGCGGAGTAGTCCATATTCCTGCGGGGGTCCCTCACGGTCTCGAGGCCCACACCCCCATTACCTATATTGGCATCTACACCCCCCTCCGAAAAGATGTAATTGACGCAATAGCATAATGCCCAACATATGGTTTTCCTGGCCCACCTATTCGCTTTTAGGCGCTCGCCATCCTTCGTCCTCAAGCTCTTCCATAGCTTCGAGCATACAGGTCACCCCGTAGGTAAGCACCTTCGCGCCACACGGATTTACACAAACCATCAGGGCTTCGCCGATCTCCTCAGGCAGGAGCCCGAGCTGAAGACCTTTTTTCAGGTGCTGCCTCAGATGAGGTTGATTGTGGGGGTTGGACCCTGCCACCGCAAGGGCAAGGATATGGAACAACTCGTGTGTTTTCTCGTCGAAAAGACGTTCTTTTTCGCGGATTACTTCGTCCAAATTGAGAAGTGCCTCCATATAGTCGGGAAACTTTTCCGCGATAAACGCATGGGCCGGGTAGCGCTTTCCCCGACGCCCAGCGATTCGATCGGCCAGCATATGTCCGCTTTCTGTGTTCATGTCTGTTCCTCAATCTAAAAAAGGAAAATTATCCTGACGGGGCCATAGTCGTCAGACAACACTACATAGAATCCGGATCCTTCTGAACTGCCGATTTAGCAAAATTCATATCGACGGCCAAATCGTAGGGAATACCGCGTCGAATTAGGCCACCCGAAATGCAGGCTGTGCGGAGCCGGTCAAAACCTTCCCGATTCAACAAAGGGGTCTGGTTCCAGATACCGAGCTTGAGATACCGGTCCAGCGATCGGGTCAGCACCTCCAGCGGCAAATTGGGAAAGTAGCCGGAGATACATTCGGCGAAATCCTCCGCGCTGTGCTCTGCGATCCATTTCTGGGTCCGATACATCGCACACGTCATACGGAAAAGGGATTCTGGCTCGCGCGCCATGAACGCGCGGGTTGTGGAAAAAGTTGTGTAGCTGGTAAGGCCACGTTCCGCCGCCGCATACCAGATCTGCATGCCCGACTCTCCAACCAAATTTTCAGCCAAGGGCTGAAATACCTGGACGGCATCTACCTCCCCTACAATCAGGGCATCAGCATTCTCTCCCATCAAACGATCCGGAATTCGGTTCAGGGCATCTGGATTGAGGCCGACCTGGCGTAGGTCGTCCTGAAAACACATCCAGGGTGTGGGAACCTCGCTCACCGTAGCTATTTTTTTCCCCATAATTCCTTTGAGCCCGCCCCCTGGCACTGGCCCTCGGCCAACGATAAAAAAGGGGTCCCGCTCGACGACCTCGCAAAACGAGACCAGGCCGCAGTCCGGATTGGAGTCGCCCGCGACCTGCACACGCATGGGACCACCCCAGACAACATCTCCCCCTCCTGTGAGCAAGGCTTGCACCGTCTCGTCGGGGTCGCACGACGGCCTTATTTCCACGTCGATTCCCTCTGCAACATAAGCCCCAAGAGCAAAGGCCGCGTAGAAGGGTGCATAAAATATTGCCCGAAAATTTTCCATAAGGGTAATGGTCACCCGGATTCTCCTATCTCGGAAACAAGTATCCAAATTATAGGCCGGAGCTACAACCCTTAGGTGGGCCCGGATGATTTCTGAGATGTTAGCAATGTGCTCCCCAACAATATGATTGCTTTAAAAAAATTAAGCCGCCAGGGATGAAATCAATGCGCGAAAAACAAGTCCCTGTAAAACACGCAAGTCGATATCGGAATCTCGACCAGTACGATTTCACTCAGAGAGATTAACATGAACCAAGGAGTCCATTTCATTCACCTCGAGATACAAAAAAACAAGTCTTCACACACGAAATTTCTTTAACCTTCCCTACGCCGAGGAAGTTCGCCCGGATTCCACTACCACAAAAAACTAGCTGTTTGAGGCAGCGTGGTACCAGTTCCATTTCATCCTCAAGGCATACACTAGGTAGGTGCGAGAAAAAGAAGGATGAACCATTATTTTAATCAGCAGGAATACAATAGATCATCAAACAATCAACTCGAACAATCTCATCTATGAAATAGATTATACATATCTAGAAGGGGTTTCGACATTCAGACTACGTGCCCTTGAATTTAAACTTTTCAGTGGACACTGGAAAATTTTTTGATTTGCCCTGCACTACTCCCCATCAGTTACCCCCTGATGGACGCAACTGTTTGAGTTGCTCATCCGCCAGGCGGAGTTTGGAGGAAAGCTGGAGCGCGATGTTGCAGGCAATCTTGAACCCCAGGAGGGGGATCTGAGTAACCAGTATGTCCCTGGAAACCACAAACACCTCCGAGTCCACAGCCGCCCGGGCAGTGGCGTTGCGCGGGACATTCTCGATAATTCCCATCTCACCGAAAACATATCCCGCCTTCAGACGTGACAATTCCTGATCACCCGAGGAAATAACAATCTCTCCCGAAAGAATGAGAAAGAAGGCATCAGCCTCATCCCCTTCTCTAAAGACATCCTCTCCGGCCTTGGATACTTTCCGATGGCATAGGCGCAGAAATTGGTAAATTTCATCGTCATGCATATCAGCAAAAAAACCGTATTCTTTTTGAAGACTGGAAATGTAGTGTGGATTTTTCGACCACGGAGGGCCCATGATTTCGCTCGGATTTTCCATTGCTGAACTCCCTTCGTGCAAGGCTCCTTTTGACCTAAATGGCCACCGGACGGGGTAACACCACTAGGCAAGTATCACGGAACAGGATGAACGAGCCTCTGAATCATTTGCTTTTTTGGTTCAGACGGAGACTCTCATACCGACAAGTACCAGAACATATTAACACCATTCATCCACCGAAAACTATCAACTTATTTAAAGGGGGAGGACCCTAGATATCCTCCAAAACCACAATTAGGCCGGATTTTCCAAAGTGTTCGCTGCCTCAAGGAGGGTGGCTGAGTCCGTTCCGTCACCGTGTAAAAACGTCAAGAGATCACGGACAATCTTCTCGCTCGGGCTTTCTCGCATGATCCCAACTCCGCCGAGGATGTCCAACCCCAGCTCGATGCTCTTTAGGCCCACCTTGTCACTGAATACCTTACCCGACCGGGTGAAGCGGGAATTATAAGAAGCGTCGTTGTCCACCCCCCAGCAGATGCGCCACATAAACTGCTCTGCCACTTCGATGTTCATGATCATCTCTGCGAGCATGTGCCGGATAGTTAGGTGCTCAATGATGGGCTTACCCCCTTGGATCCGTTCCTTGGCGTGCTCATGGCATATCCGGTACAAGTTCCTCGAGAGGCTAGTGTTGCAGGCGACCAGTTCCGCGCTTCCCCGGAACACGGTCGCCCGAATAGCGCTGGCACCATTGACCTCCCCGAGAACGTTATTTTTGTGTACACGAACGTTGTCATAGAAGCTCTCTCGGTTCGGATAGAGACGGTAGCCCATCTTGTTGTGGGTACGACCGTAAGTGATGCCTTTCTCAGTTCCGTCTAACAGAAAACATGTGACGCCCTCGGACATCGGAGCGTCCGGGTCCGTCCGAGCATAGAAGAGAATCAGCCTGGATTCTCCCATGAGCGATGTATAGCGCTTTGCTCCGTTGATCACAAAATAATCCCCATCCTTTACGGCACTCGACCGCATCCCGAGCCTAGGGTCACCTCCATGCAGGCGATTTTCCGTCCCATGGTCGGGTTCAGTCGAAGCGAGGGAGCAAACGGCATCGTCATCCTCAGAAAATTTTTTGAGCCACCGATCTTTTTGCTCTTTGGTTCCTGCCCTGGAAATCGCCGTGGTAGCCTTCCAGCATTGGCTCAGACATTTAATTGTTCCGATTTCAACCTGTCCACCGGTCCATAGGGCAATGGTTTTAGTCATTAGATCTGCACCCATTCCTCCGTATTCTTCGGGAATAGCAATTGTGCGAAGTCCTAATTTCGAGGCCTTGTTGATCAGCTCTCGGGGATAGCAATCCTTGGGATCGAAACGCGCATCGATTTCGGTGGCAACGGGGGCCACCTCCCGCTCCATAAAATTTTTGGTGAGATCAGCAATTGCTAGCTGCTCTTCGGTAAAAGGATATTGCATAAAACTCCCCTCTTAAAAAGAATCAGAACTGAGCTAACAAAAGGCCTGAACAGGCCTAGTTTTAATACTTTAAATATTTCATATATAAATCCATTCGCCGCAACTCCTACAAACGGTTCAGGACCTCTTCAAAAAGTTCCGGAAAGAGAAACCATGCGAGTTCAGAGAGCTAGTCGGCCAGCCCTGCATAATCCTAGTCCATTGTGCTCCCGCCATTGATGTCAAGCGTAACCCCAGTGATATAACCTGCCTCGCGACTGCACAAGAAAAGAATTGGCCAGGCGATTTCCTTGGGCTCGCACATTCGCCGGAGAGGCGTACTCCGTTTGATGTTTTCTATCTGCTCCGTTGTCCGCATCGCTGTGGTACGCGGGGTATTGACACTTGCGGGGGCCACAGCGTTCACTGTAATTCCGTGGGGCCCGAGCTCACGGGCCGCCTGTCGTGTCAAGTCGAGAACCCCTGTCTTAGCAGAAGTATAGTGGGAGGAATGATTGCTAGACCGAGCTGCTGTGCGCTAGATAGCGTGACGATCCGCTCGTAACCCCCTTCGATCATCAACGGAACCGACACCTTTAGTAAATAAAACATCGATTTAAGATTGTTATCCACAACGACATCCCAGTCATCGATTGGAATATCGAGAAGACTAATGTAGCGGGGAAAGCCTCCAGCGTTATGGACCAAAATGTCTAGCCTTCCCGTACTGCAGAAAATCGCATCGACCGCCCTACAGGCAGCCTAAAAATCGGTGAGATCGACCTCCGAAATCTCAGCCTCTCCCCCTTCCCTTCGGATCTCATCCACAACGCGCTTAGCGCCAGAAGCATCGAAATCCATCACAGTAACTGATGCGCCGCGCCGAGCAAACAAATGCGCGCACGATTCACCAATTCCTGTCGCACCCCCCAGTGACAATCACAGTTTACCCCACGAAGTTCATCACCGATTCTCTCATACACATAGCTCCTTTTACACGGACCGCTGTTCCAAACCTGCCATCTTCCGGAGAACCTCATAGAATGCAACCGAGTCTTTCTCAGCCAAGCCCGCCTCGTAGGCAGCCTGCGCGACTTGTGACCACACGTTCGTAAGAAGCATTGGGGAACCAAACCGTTGCCCCTGCTCAAGCATGAGGCGTGAGTCTTTAAGTGAAATTCGAACAAGCCCTTCGGGAGAGTATTCGGCGTTGATCATCTTGGGTCCTTTGTCGATCATCGTCTTAGAGCTGCAGGCACCATCCTGTAAAACATCGAGGAGAGTATCCATCTCCATCCCCGCCTTAGTTCCGAGGAGCAGCCCTTCCGCCAAGGCGAGACGATTCCCTGCGAGTACGAGGTTGATGATGAGCTTGCTCATTGCTCCGGAGCCGACCGGGCCCATATGATAGGCTGCTCGCGCCATACCTTCAAAATAAGGGCGGCATGTCTCAAAATCTTCTTTCGCCCCACCAGCAATGATAATGAGGTCTTTCTTCCAGGCCATGGTGCTTGTGCCGCTTACAGCCGCATCGAGGAATCGGATGCCCCGCTCGGCCAGCTTAGCTCCGAGATGCTCTGAATCCTCGGGACGAGAGGTTGTCGCGTCGGCGAGGAGGAACCCCTCTTCTGCTCCCTCGAGAATGCCGCCCTCACCGAACACAGCTTCGCGCACAATGTCACTCGTTGGAAGCGATGTAACCATCCAACGGGCACCCTTGGTCGCTGCTGCGGCAGATTCCATAGGAATACCTCCCCGCTCAGCAAACTCGTCTACCCGCCTGCCGTCCACATCGTATCCCTGCACCTCGTAACCAGCTTGCATCAAATTCGCGGAAAGAGCTGACCCCATGAGACCAATACCGACGATACCGATTCGCTCTCCCATCACCTATTCTCCTTTATATATTAAAAATGTCTCAGAAAAATTAGGCCCTGCAGTCAGATATTCTGACTACGCCTCCTGTCGAGATCGCCCTCCCGCGACGGTCGCCCAACGTCTTTCTCCTAAAATTCACCTACTCAGGCAAAAAACGTAGTTTCTAGAGCGCCCCTCACAGCTGCGTGAGACTACCTCGAGCAATTGCGACGCAAGTAATCCGGACATTATTGGCTAGGAAGGCAAAGGCACTACTCTGAGGCCCCACCATTTAATGACCATCGGTGAGGATCTCGATAACATACCCCAGTGAATTAGAGCAGGGTGGCCAGGGTGAATGCAGTACGGAAGCCGATATTCAGCTTCTTAAATTTCTGGTTCAGCTACCGGAATTTCATCACCCTGGGTGTCTATTTTGGGAATCATAATGTGCTCGTTGGCCTCGCGGAGCCTGGCTGAAAGTTGTTCCGCAACACTGCGAAGAACTTTATAGGCCAGTTTGGGCAAATTTTTACTCAAGGCCGTCACGGGAATGAAAAATAATACCGAATGGCCATTCGACTCTGCAGTAGCCGTCCGGGGAATATTCTCCAATAGTGCCATTTCGCCGAAAATCTCTCCCGGCTCCAAACGTGCCACCTCACTCTCTTTAATAGTTATGGCGACTTCTCCAGAGACCAGAAGATAAAAATGATCGGCGCTATCACCAATAGAAAAAATTTTTTCTCCATCTTCGTAGGTTTCCTGTTTACACATACGCAAAAAATCGCTGACCTCGTCTTCGGTCATATCCTCAAAAAAATGATAGTTTTTTTGAAGCTTTAGGATAAGACGCTCAAGCTGCGGGGAAATTGCAGGCCGGAATTTTACATCGCGCACCTGCTCTGGATTATTAGGACTACCGCCTTCGGACGAGCGAGAATCTCCCGCGTCTGCTTTGCCACTCATAGGCTGACCCCTATATTAGAAATTTAGCTATCTTGCGGCCTACACTCGTAAAATTTCCATCATCCGGTTCCCTATCCATTACACAACAGCTAAAATTAAATAATACCGACCATTATTCTTTCCCTAGGTAAGAAGACTGAAAATCCAAAAACCCACCATTTATGCGCCCAAAATCCGCCCTCCGAGGATCCCAAAGTAGATTCTAGCGGCCCCATTGAATGGAAAAACACCATTTTAGCGACAGAAACTCAATTATAATCTTAATTTAAAGTAATCTAAACTGTAGTCATGCTTTTTCTTTGATTTACAGATGGATGGAAAAATGTCAACTAGAAAGGGACGCAGCCCCATTTCACAGGTGACTCGCCCCACATTCCCACAATGCAAAGGACTTGGAAACCATGAATTAATCAAAACAGCCTCTTTTCGAGAATCCCCCTAAAACACTTTCAGATCTAACTAGTTCATTTTGGGCAAAGTAATTTGTATCTTTATAAAGGAAAATTCAATGGACCGAGGTATCTGGGCCACCTGGTACGACCTTCCCGAAGAAGGAAAAGAAGAATATATATCATGGCTAAACGAAGTGCATCTTCCAGAAGCCCTCAAGCGACCCGGATACCTCTGGGCTGCCCACATCGCCAACATTTGGGATGATGAACGAGAAAAACATAAAAGCAAAATCCTCACCCACGTTGATGACACTAGCGTCCCCGCGGGGAATGGCTACCTTCTCCTTTTCGGGGCGGCACTTCCGACCACATTCCTAGACCCCAGCCCAGTGCAACTTGCCAAGAAGTGGACCAACAAAGAAATGAAGATGTTCGGACGACGGATCGGCGAGCGCCAGTGCATCTTTATGGAACGAGACCGTATCGACGGATTGGAGGTGAACACCCGCGCACCAGGCATCACGCCTGGTCCTGCTATCCAGATTGGAACCTTTAACGTTAACGCACTGGAAAATGAGGAAGAGCTTGGTTCTTGGTACGCCCAAGTGCGGATGCCCCGACTAAAAAAGATGGAAGGGTGTGTCGGTGCGAGAAATCTGATCTCGGTTTCAGGATGGCCCAAACACGGGATCATGTATGAATGGATTTCACTAGAATCCTTAAAAAAAAAATTCACGACAGAACCCGCGGAACGCTCGCGTAATGCAGTAAAAAGCCTCATCCACGCGCCGGGCTCCCCTACCTTGGGGGAACGTATTTGGCCCCCAACCTAAGGATTTTGAGCTCGACCCGGGCGGCATGTCCTCCCTTTTATTTCGAAGGAGTCATACCGGCTCGGCTTTCGCCCCCAAACCACTAAGAATTACGTGGCAATGTGGATCGTGCGAATAGGGTATTGGTGCAAGTTTTCGGCCCCATTATCCGTGACGAGGCAGACATCCCCCAGCCATATACCCATGGATTCGTCCGCGTTAGAGGGCCAACCCGTAACACTGAGGCAGGTGTTTTTCCGAAAGACAAAACTAGCATCGGTCACATGATCCCCCGCGCCGCGCACGTCGGGTGGCTCGTTCCAGGTGGACCATCCAGTGATACTGGTCTTTGACTTGTAGCCTTCGTTCTGGATGGTATCCAGGCAAAGTGAAGTCAAGTCCTCAACGCGAACTCCTGGCTTTATGGCAGCATGAAGATCATGGCTGGTCTTCACGCCCAGGGAAAACATTTTTTCATACTGTGGCGTGGGTTCACCGACAAAAAAAGTACCCCAAATTTTACCGTAGTATCCGCCAATGCCTGCCGCCACCTCCGTCATGACAACATCACCCATCTCGATGGGCGTGGTAAGTGGATAGTAATGAGGATAATCCATGTCTGGGTTGCTCATCGGGGTGCGTCCAATGTGGCCCAGCGTCAGCTTCGCATCCATATCCAACGCGGTATGACTCATAATTTTATATAAATCACAGGGGCGAACGCCCGGATGTGTTGCATTCACCATAACTTCGTAGACAGCGTCGGTGATAGTCGCCGACTGCCTCATGCGAGCGATCTCTTCTTCACTTTTCACCAGCCGAAGACCCTCGTACCACTGGGTAATGACTTCAAACAAGGCTTCCGGCAGTGCTTCGGTGATGTGGACATGGGCATCGTGGGGCAGATTGATGTTCAGCCACCCCGAGTCACCTACAATGCCAATACGTTTTTTAGTGAGACCCAGTTCCTTGAGTCGCTCGGCTACCAGAACCGCCGTTCCACGGAGCCCGCCCGTGCGCGTAAACGACCCGCCTGGACGAACATCCTTAATTACCGACATAGTCCGGATGTTTTTGACCTGGTTCCCGCTAATGATGAACATTGTGGGATCATCGTTCAACGGAAAGACCACATAAGTTTGGCTCCACGAAGCCACGCTCGTTAGGTAGACGACGTTTGTCTGACCGGGCTCCATACCCATCCCCCGGCTGATTCCATAGATGAGAAGGCAGTCCAAGCCTTTTTTTTCCATCCCCGCTCGGATAAGGGCATAGCGCCGTTGGTATTCCTCCTCGGAAAATAGCGGCCAAAAATAATTAGGACTCTCCACGACAAATTCCTCTCAAAAAAAAAGCCCTGGCAGAAAGCCGATCCTGCTAGTAGTCGTCGTCGGCATAACCTCCGGGAGTGGGCGTAGCCCCAAAAATACCCATCTCGAGAACGGCCTTGCGTCCGCCATGGCGTTCGATCAGGGTTGCCTGATCCCTTTTTGCGATTCGATCCATCTCCTCTGGATTCACGAGGCGCCGCAGATTCGCCTCCATTTTTCGAAGAATTGGACCATACGATGGGCTCTGGGCTAGATCGTTTTGCTCCTCCGGATCGACCTCCAAGTCAAAAAGTTCGGGCGGATAATTGACATAGTGAATGTACTTAAAGCGACCATTACGAATCATATAGGAGGCTGTCTCGGCCCCTGAGGCGTGGTATTCACTGAAAACAATCCGTTGGCCATTATCCTCGCTGGCCGCGACACCAAAAAGTGAGCTTCCCGGGAGGGCGAGATCACGCTCGTCAGGCTCGATGCCGACGGCCTCCAGAATTGTCGGATATAAATCCACAAGAGAGATTGGGGTGGACACCACTTTTCCGGCTGGGATTCCGGGGCCTGACATGAGGAAGGGGACAGCAGCCGATTCTTCGTACATTGTCCCTTTTCCCCAGGTTCCCCGTGCTCCCAAATTTTCCCCGTGATCGGATAGGTACATGACACGAGTGGATTCGACAAGACCAACCTTTTCCAAGCAATTGAGGATGTGCCCAATATTACGATCGAGGAACGTGCATAGGCCAAAATAGGAGGCAATGGCGATGCGCCGCTTTTCATCATCGAAGTAATAGTCTGATGGCACAGCAGTTCGGAACACCTCAATCCAAGGGTGCCGGGGACGGTCATCCAGGGCATGAGACTTAGGCAACGGACTTTGATTCAGTGGATACATTTCGAAAAATTCTTCTGGGGCCATTAAAGGAAAATGCGGGCTCACCATCGACACAAACGTCACCCAGGGTCGATCCGGGCATTTCACGGCCTCATGTTCGAGCCAATGACATGATTTTTTTGTTATGTCGAGGTCGTAGTTCGAGTAGCTGGTTTCTCCTGGACCGATTTCCTCTGCCAACTTCGCAGCCTTTTGGACAGGTAGCTCATCACGAATTGAACCCGTCAGGCTACCCACCCCGTCCCTTGCGTGCATGGGCAAAATTTGCGTATCAAATCCAGTTGGGTCAGTAGCGTTGCGGTAGTGAAGCTTTCCGATCGAGGTAGTGGGGTTTCCGTTAGCCTGGAGGCGGTGGCCCCAGCTGGGCACTTCCCCCGTATAAGGGCAGGCGTTGTCCCAGTTTCCAATTTCGTGGATGTAACGGCCCGTCGCAAACCCAGCCCGAGCCGACGTGCATATGGGGGAGTTCGTATAGGCATTAGTGAACCGAGTACCCGCTGCAGCCAGCTGATCGAGGGCCGGTGTCTTCACAAGAGGGTGCCCATAACAGCCTAGTACCTTGTTACTGTGTTCATCTCCCATAATGACGAGCAAGTTCATAGGCTCCATATATTTTTTACCCCTTCATCCAAAACCTCAAGAAAATCCGTTTCGAGCAACGGGAAAAGCTTGCTAAGCCAAAATATAGCCCTTCCCGTCCTGACAGTCTTGAGTAATTTCTCATGAGGAGGAGACCGCATCATCACGTATCGAATGTTGGTTTTAGGAAAATGTCATGACAAAAATATTTGAAAATTTAAGCACCTTTCCAGGAAAAACATGAGGCCCAATATTCTATCTTTGCACGATCATTCACGCCCAATCACCCATATTTTCAAAATTGATGCTACTAAGAACGACAAATTCATTTTTTCCTCAATCCTTCAGTTCGATTCGGATCCCCTCGAACAGTCGGTCATCGACATTCTCGACGGAATGAATGCCCTCGGGCTCTATCCAAGATGGTATTCCTTCCTTCCGGGAACCAGTGCGCGGATGGGGCGTCCCGTCCTCAGTATAGTAATTCAGGTCCGGAAAACTTGTTACAATAAATACACTTGGCCAACGATGGGTGTGCATATTTTCGATCTCGCCTGGCCGAATAATCACATTGATCACCCTAACTTTGGCGTTTTCGAACACAACCACGTGATTTTCCGGAGCAGCGATGACAGCGTCAAACTTTTCGGGAGTTCCCGGAATAAATGGGGGCCGCCCGGAACGATCATCTTTAGCTGAGGCATTCTCAGACATGATTTATTTCCTTTCATCTATCCTTAATCATCTAGGTAGCAAACAGCGAATACCGAAATATAATATCAGATTGGTAAGCACTTTAACCAAAAATTCAAAGACACTCGCACGTCAACAGGCTTCGCCATCGCCCGCCTTCCAATCCTGGTGAGAGGCAACTCCGGTGTCTTTGTCGCCCATGCATAGGAACGAATGACACCAACTATTGTCCAGAGCAACGAATCATTAAGATTTTTCGACATCAACATGCTGCAGCCTGTTCCGCGTGCTCGTCGGAACCAGGCATTGTGAATACCCGATACGATGTCATCATAAGGAAATTTCAGGTTTTCCCGCCGCACCCAAATCCTTCCTGCACGCATAGGCCAGGATAAAGTAAAATAATCTAGAGCGGAGGCCCCACCCTCCACTCCAAGGCGGTCACCCCCAGGAACCAAAGCGGTTCAGGGCGGTACAGCAAAAGGTCCGCCGGAGTTCCTCCTGCTAAGGCGGCGGCAGAAAGCCAGGTCCGAATCTCGTTTCCACCATTTCCGCCAGCGTCAATTTCTTTTTGGCTCCACTCCAAAAGATGCTTTGAGTTTCCCTCTCGAAGTAAATCGATAACTTTTGCGTCCCACTCTTCATTGATACGACCCAGCTCGGGAGTACCAATCCAATGGGAAGGGCCACCCGTCGCAAGAACAGCTACCCGGCCAGCCCCCCTGTAGACCTCAAGTGCGCGCCGGACGGCAATCCCCAGCTGGTAGGACCGACGGATGGGTGGCAGGGGCGGCGCAACTGTGTTTTGTAGAATCGGCACTATGGGAATAGCCGGATCGCCCATCAGATGTAATGGAGAGACTAGTGAATGATCAATGCTAATTTCCTGGCACACGGCAGGATCAAAATCACTATCCAAGAGTGCATTCACCAAATAACGGCCCAGCTTCCTATCTCCTAGGCGGCCACCCTCCACTTCGGGCATATAAGACTCGCTGGTCACGTTGGGATACGCCAACTGCACCCCCACCGCAAGTGAGGGGTATCGATCCAAGAAAAACGCATGAAAATGGTCGTTCCCAAAAATGACAAGGGCATCAGCGCCCCGGCTAATCATTGTTTTTCCTATCCCTTCATAGCAGGAAAAAACCTCATCCTGAACATTCTGCTCGGGATCGTTCCGCCGAAGAAGAAATAGCGGCGTGTGAGCAGCGGCGAATACTGCGACAATCTTAGCCACTACTGTCCCCTTCCTCATTGAAGTCGTAAAAGGACAGCCCTTTCAAAGCAGCACGGTAATCTTCATCTCCAATTTTGTTCCATAACTGATAGACACGGAGCAAATATGGATTGACACCTTTAAGCCAAAGAGTACGAACATCCTTCTCTCGAACCGCTGTAAGCTCTTCTGAAGTGAGATCGAGTCCAGAAAGGAATTCTTCTGGGTCCGCTTCAAAGCGTGCACGTTTATCAGGAAATTGGATTTCATGAACCAGCTTATTAAGACTATAGGAAGACATCATGCACTCCAATTTTATAAATATGCAGCTGATTCGGTCAAGACTAGAAAACGCTATCATCTCTCAAATCGAGGAAAGGAAGCAAGAAATCCTTCTATCATCGGAAAGAAACAACCATCATAGAACCCGTGCATTAGAAAGAAAATTTCTGTGGCGTCAATTGAATAACCGCAAATGTTCACTTTGAACATTACTCCATTTTTCTATATTTTTTCGTCGCTGCAGAGCATGCTGTAGGCGTCCCACAATTTCATCTCGACCAGAAACTCATGAGTGACACCTATGCCCGAAAAATCTACATCGCCACCCGATTTGTCTTACAGGGTACTTCTTAAGAAAAGTAGTCCACCGAAAATTCCATTTTGAAATTGAATATAATTGGTGCTAATTTTCGACTTGTCTGCCATACATAAGGTATTGCTGTATTGAGATGAATGTCCATCCCGACAGGCTTTAATCCAATGTTATGATATAGATGCGATGCGCCCACTCACACGTTGACCATCCATTTATTCGGCTAAGGCCTCTTGAGCCATCTGAGAAAAGCTATTATGGGCCCTACGTTTATGACCCTTTTTTCTGCCGAGACCGTTGGTGGTGAGAACCGTGGAGTCTGTAGAGCTTATCAACTAATTCAAGCTGCGGCAGCAGCCTATCTTAGCGTGTAACTTAACGAAGTAGAGGTCCGACTATTCAATCAATTTCAAAGAACCCGTAGTATATGTGGATGTATATTTTCATTAAGTAAGGGGGCACAACTGACAAATTCTAAGTGTTACTGCGCTGGTCGTATCGAAATTAGTATGAGCGCTGGGAAATCTTGAAATTTAATGGGGTGATAGCCCTTTTTTTTCTTCCCCTTACTCAGGTCTATTTGCAACGAAGAATCAAAAAGGAGCTTTTATGAATAAAAATGAAGCGCCCGCAGAAAAAAGATCGCATTCAGAAGGACAAATTCAACTAGTTTTAGCAGGTGATATCGAGATCAACCGAGATGACCCCGAAAAAGTATTCGAGCACGTGCTTCCCGAATTAGCTCGAGCCGACATTCGGTTCGGTGGACTTGAAGCCTCGATGTCCGAAAAAGGCTTGGCAGTATCGGGTAAAATTGTCATGCGCCACAACCCCCGGATGATCAAAGGATATCTCGCCGGGGGGTTCAACACAGTTGCCTTTGCTAGTAATCATTGCATGGATTACGGCATCGAGCCCTTCGTCGAGACAATGGATCTTCTAGACACGCACGGAATCGCATTTTCCGGATCGGGCCGAAATATCGAAGAGGCACGGACTCCGGTCATCATCGAGAATAAGGGTGCTAAGGTCGGATTTCTTTCGTATGTTCTCAATCTCCCTCTGGGATGGGGGGCGAGCCCAAACAAGCCGGGAGTAGCCCCTTTGCGAGAAAACCCTCTATATGGACCGCCCTATTTGAACGAAGAAGAACTAGAAGCCATGGCAGAGGATATTAAAAAGGCTCGATCCCGTGTGGATATACTAACTGTCACATTCCACTGGGGCTCCAGCCAGAGCCGCACCTTAACCCTTTCACAACAAGCCGCTGCCCACACTGCCATCAATGCCGGAGCCGATCTTATCATCGGACAGCACCCCCACATTCTCCAAGGAATCGAAGTGTATCGTGGGAAGGCAATTTTTTACGCGCTCGGGAATCTAGTTCTCGACCACGATCACCTAATGTTTCTTCCGACAGTGAAAGAATCAATTCTCGTACGGTGCATAGTCAAGGAAAAAAATATCCTGCGCCTATCCTTCGTTCCAACTCTGATCGGTGAGGACGGACGCCCCATTGTCCTGAATGAAAAAGATGTGAAATGCGCCGACATCTTAGGGATCATGCGGAGATATTCAAAAAAGCTGGGAACCAATCTTCAGATAACGAAAAACGAAGGCATTGTCATTGGAAGTTAATTCAAGAAAACAAATTCTTCATATTTCTTGCATCCACATCCACCGGGAAACACATCAAGCTTACCTGTTCTTCGGTGGTCAAATTGAGAAACTCGCCAATTTGTGTCAAACGGGGAAAAAATGAATCTCCGCTTCAACTAGAGGCATCACTAATTTTATATAACTTCTACAACACCATGATTGTCAAAATTAACAGGGATGTCCTGCTCTATCCTTACTCTTTTAATTTGAATTCGCTGAGACTTCATCAATCACATCAGGTTCCTTCTATTGCTCTCTGGCAAGTTGGGTTACTTTCTCACATAAGTAATCACCGACAGATTTTGTATTTAGGCTACCACCCAGATCTTCCGTCACCTTTCCGTCGCGGACAGCACTCTGCACTGCAGCCCAAATGAGGTCGGCTGCCCTCTTGTGGCCGAGAGTATTGAGCATTATTCGGCCGGTGAGCACAGCAGCAAAAGGATTAGCAATTCCTTTCAAAGCAATTTCCGGCGCCGTACCGTGGACAGGCTCGAACATGGACACTCGGCCTGGGTGAATGCACCCCGATGCTGCGATACCCACCCCTCCGACAAGCCCTGCACACAAGTCGCTCAGGATGTCACCATACATGTTGTTCGTCACGATTACCCCGAAATGATTCGGTTTCTGAACGAGGTCCATGCAAAGGGTATCAATAAAATAATGTTCTCCCTCAATATCAGAATACTCTTCGTTCAGCTTCCAAAATACCCGTTGCCAGAGACCATGAGCATGGATGAGGGAGCCGTGTTTATCCGCCATCGTCACCTTGGGATATCCGTGGGAACGGGCATACTCGAATGCGTAGCGGCAAATTCGATCAACCCCTTTAAAAGTGTTGATGTCCTCCTGAATAGCCACCTCGTCCATTGTGTTAATCTTAAAATTTCCCCCCATTCGCGTCATCACGCCTTCAGTGTTTTCCCGAATTACCACCAAATCTATGGAAACGTCCGCCCGCAAGGGAGAGAATCGGCGGGCAAGCAGAGGGGCGGGGCGAAGATTGACAAATAGGTCTAGCTCGAAGCGGAGATGCTTAAGGAGCTCACGGCAGTTTACATCGGGCGGGATTCGTGGATCCAAGCCCGCGCTACCGAACATGATAGCGTCGTGTCGAGAGGCGAGGTCCTGGACCAGCGTCGGAACGTCCTCTGGAAGAGGAGAGCCTTCCTCAAGATAGCGTTGGGCTCCATACCCGAAAACCTCATGCGTAACTTCAACACCACAGATACCCGCAGCCTCCGTAATTACCTCTGTCGATACGGGCAAAACATCGTGTCCAACACCGTCGCCAAGGATGACCGCCAAATGAATCTTGCTTTCCGACATAATTTTCCTATTAGGCTACGATGGGCGTCAGAAGACTCACATCCAACACACCATGCTCCAGATAGGATGGTTCCGCCCTTACTTCAGTTTTGCAGCAGCTTTCAGATTCATAATGGAGTCAGCAGCTAAATGGGGAAAAATAGCTGCGTCACGCAGGAGTTTTTCCACCGGGGCATTGCGCATGACTCCGGATCCGCCAAAAATTTCAACTGCCAGACGCGTAATCTGAATTGCAGACTCGGTTGCGAATACTTTCATGAGCTGTTTAGAGGAAGACTCAAACTCAGCGCCCTCAAGTTCTCGACTATCTACTACATTGAAGAGATAGCTCTTAGCTGCCTCCAGCCGCATGTACATGTCCGAAAGTTTCAGGGCGATGGCCTGGTGCTCAATGATGGGCTTACCGCCCTGAAAACGATTTCGGGCATGATTAAGTGCATGCTCAAAAGCAGCCTGAGAGATTCCAATCACGTTGGCAGCGAGCTCCACATCGTTGAAACTTACGAATCGCTCAGAGCTATCTTTCTTTCCTTTATTTAGCTCGCCCAGAAGGTTAGATGCGGGAACACGGCAATCCTGAAAAATTAACTCGGCGTTTTGATAGAAACGCCAGCCTATCTTGTCGTGACTGCGCCCGATTGAAAATCCCGGCGTATCAGAGGGAACAAAAAACATGGTTGTTCCTTCGCTTATGGATACATCGGGATTAGTTCGCGTGCGTACAATATAGAGCTTGGCAACACCTCCGTTTGCGATAAAGTGCTTCATCCCATTGATTACCCATCCATCGCCGTCTCGGACGGCCGAAGTTTTCCAGCCCGCCTTTGGATAGTCGGGAGGTGGCATACGATTATCCGAGCCAGCATCAGGTTCGGTCCCCGCCATAGCGAGAAGGTAGAGATCGTCCTCGAGAAATTTCGGTAAAAAGCGCTCACGCTGCTCATCCGTAGCCAGTCGACAGAGCATGGGTGTCCATTTCCAGCATTGGCTGAAAGTCTTGGCGACACCGCCATCCCCCCGGGCCAGTTCGAGAATCACCAAAACCTGCCCCTTCAAATCAACGCCAGACCCACCGAACTCTTCGGGCACAGCGAGCGTCCGAAGACCCAACGCCGATCCTTTTTTTATAAGTTCCGGGCTGAAAACCTCTGCTGGATCCTGGATGCGATCCCGATCTGCCGCAATAGGAACAATTTCCTTTTCAGTAAAGTCCCGTGCCATTTTCTGAATCGCACGGTGTTCGTCGTTTAGTTCTTGATGCATTCCCTTCCTCCTATCCATTACATACTAAATAAAAAAAATGAAATGCAACACCTTGAATAAAAATATCGCCCAAACCTGAAAATTAAATAGAAATTTTTTCGACTAGGAGCAAAATCTTGGGGGCCAAAGCAACCGGAAAACGACACCCAGAGCCTCCTACCGACAAATAAATTTGAATTCCAAAATCCTAGCGCGATTAAATGAATAATTCTTTATTAAAAAAATTCTAAATCGAGGGCCTGTCAGCTCATCCTCCTTGAGATGCCGCGTCGGCCGTCGCCAAAAATCCGTCCTCCTCTTCATTTGTCAGACCCTGGTTACGTTCCATTTCCCTAACCAGCGGGATAACATTATCGCCTACGCGTATGCATTCAGAGTGAAGGGGAAATCCGGATAGAATGAGGAGGTTGACTCCGGCTTGCTCGATTTCGATGATCTTCCGGGCACATTGTTCATAGGTACCGATAATTGCGACAGCCGAACCCGAGCGGATCCTGCCCATACCAGCCCATAAATTTGGACCCACCATCTCCTCCTTCGTGCGGTTTTGCTGGTTTTGGGTCCCCTGGCTGTCGAGTGAGGAAATGACCTTGCCACGGTGGGTCAAGACATCTGGATCCACACAGCTCAGAACTTCTTCTGCCGCCTCGAAAGCTTTCTCCTCGGTTTCACGTGCAATGATTTGAAACCGAGTCACATACTTGAGCGGCCGGTCTCGTCCTTCAAGTTGCTTCCCCATCCCTTCAATCTGCTCCCTGACCTGCTCGGGAGATTCACCCCAGAATACCCAGTAGTCACCGTGCTTAATAGCAATTTTCCTTGCAATATTCGAGGCTCCCGCCATGAAAAAAGGAATACGCGGCTTTTGAACCGGCCGAGGGTAAACCGAAGCATCTTTGAAGCGGTAAAATTTCCCCTCGAATGAAAAATTTTCTTGACTCCAAAGTCCTTCGAGAACTTGAACATATTCCTCAGTCCGTTCGTAGCGCGTATCATGGGTGAGATCATCCCCGTAGGAATCAAGCGTACCCCCTCCCGTGACGATGTTGTAAAGGATGCGCCCTCCGCTCAGCTCATCGAGCGACGCCATCATTCGGGCACCAAAAGCAGGGTGAATCATTCCTACGCGGACTGCGAGCAAAAGTTTGATAGATTTTGTTGCGGGGGCAATGACAGCAGCGTTGATCATGCTGTCCCAGGTCGAAGCCTGAGGACCATAGTGGCCACTGACTTGAGATGTCGGCACCAAGATCGTCGTGAACCCGCTTCTTTCGGCGTTGCGGGCAATCCGAGTGAATGTTTCAAAGCTGGGGGGGAAATCAGCGAACTTTTGGCCTATATGGGCACTGTCCCCATCGCACGACATGTACCACGCCAACTCAATCGACAAGCCCCCCCCTCCTTAGCAAAAGACCCAAGAGCCAACATCTTAAAATAATAATATGGATGCATTATATCTGGGTTCCTGGGACTAATCCAATCTCGGAGGAAAAATTAATACTTAATTAGCCATTCAGGACGGGAAACCTCATCCACCGAGAGTCAAACCCATTTCTTCCTAATAGTTGGACAAAAATCTTATGGATATCATAGAATTTAGGATACAGTATTTAGACTTCTCGGGTTCATGTTCAAATACACATACCCCTCCTCTCCGTGAGGGAAAGAGAATAAATGGGAAGTCGTCTTTTGAGCTTCTTGACCGGCCAACAAATCAACTACGAAACCCATTTGAGGAGATAAGGCGGTGGATCGATACGACGGAATCGTTATCGGCGCGGGACACAACGGTCTTGTATGCGCGGCATATATGGCAAGGTGCGGCCTGAAAGTGGGGGTATACGAAAGCGAAGCTGAGATCGGTGGAGGGGCATCGACTCGCGAATTTCTTCTGCCTGGTTACCTCTCCAACATGCACGCGAATTTTTTCATAGGTCTGGACGATTTTCCTATCGTGCGCGACCTGGAGCTTGGCCGAAACGGATTTCGCTGGGTGACTCCCGAGGTTCAGCACGCCTCCTTGTTCCGCGACGGGTCAGCTATCCTTCTCCACCGCGATCCGGAAAAAAGTGTAGCTTCCATCGCCCGGTTCTCAGAAAAAGACGCTCAATCCTACCGGACGCTTTATAAGCGCTATGCCGTCGAGTTGGCCCCTCTCCTGCGTAGCTTCCTTTTTCATGTCCCGCTTCCCCCCGCCGAAATAGCCTCGCGGGTTGGAGGAGAAAAAGGCGGCGAACTTCTCGCCTTCGCCCCAATGAGCATCTCAGAGGCCATTGACACCCATTTTGAGCATCCAAAGATGCGGGCTCTCTTTAAGCTCTTTGCCCATGCTATCACCGTGGAGGACGAACCCGGAACCGGCATGTTCTTTCCGGGCCTTTTCTCGACACACACCACTCTGGGGCTTCCATGCGGCGGGGCGTTCGAGCTACCGCGGGCCCTGGAAAAACTCATTCTCTCACTGGGAGGAGATGTTAAAAGGAATGCTCCCGTCCGAGAAGTCATTCGGGAAAACGGGCGGGCGGCCGGGGTCATCCTTGAGGACGGGAGTAGACATCAGGCGAAACACTTCGTCGCAAGTGGCCTAAACGCCCCCGCATCGATCCGGATAGCAGGGGAGGATGCCTTCCCGGATCAGATTAACGAGAAAATGCGGAATTGGGACTGGGGGTTTCATTCCTTGATGACACTTCATCTCGCTCTCTCCGAACGCCCTGTTTACGCTGCAGAGAACTTCGACCCCGACGTTGGCGAGTCGTTCAACATCATCTTCGGGGCAGATACGGACGAGGAGGTCGTCCAAAACGCGGAGGAGCGCCGAGCCGGGAAGCTCCCGACCCTTCCCATGGGTAATGGCTCATGCAACAGTCAGCATGACCCCTCCCACGCTCCTGAAGGCGGGCATATCGCCTTTTGGTGGCCGGGTGCCCCTTACAGTATCGAGGGCAAAGGCCCTGAGGGGTGGGACGATATTCGCGAGGAAATGACGGGCCGGCTCTTGGATGTCTGGAAAGAGTTTGCTCCGAATTTGACCGGAGATACCGTGCGAGCAGCCGGCCTCTATACCCCTCTCGACATCACGAGAGGCAACTCCAACATGGTACAGGGCGCCGTACGGATGGGGGCCTATATCAAGGACCAGCTTGGGGTGAACCGGCCACACCCCCTTCTTTCGGGTATGCGCACACCTTTGGAAGGTTTCTACCTATGCGGGTCGAGCTGCCAGGGCGGAGGGCTCAACGGCGCGCCGGGTTACAATGCAGCAGGCGTAATCTCCGAAGATTTAAAGCTTACAAAGTGGTGGAATCCTCTCCCGGCACCTGAGATTTCCGAAGCAGTACATTAGACTGCTCAACGTATTTATCGAGCGGGAGTGCACTCCACCACAAAAGAAAAAAATTTGGGGAAAAGTGAACATATTCAAGGAAATCTTAAACTGGCCAACGGACCCTGGAAAACTGTTTTCTGAGCCACGTGAATGCGTTGTCCGGGCTGACTAGGACTTTCAAAGCCACTTTCATGAAGGGACGAATCCTTCCAAAAAGGTTTTGATACCCTGCAGGAGGCGGCGGATGCGGAATCTTCATCTGACTCCGAAAAAAAAATTGGCGGTTCGCCTTCGAGTCGGCCCCCAGCGCCGTGAGCTGAACAACTTTATCGAGGCCATCGACGATCCAGAATCTGATTCCCTTTTTCAGATTCATGATTGACTGAACATCATAGATCTGACTGAAAAAGAGGATTTCGTCTTCCCGCAAAAGCAAATACATAACTTATACTGCCCATCTCAACCTCCCGTATTGTCTCATTCCGGTCACACTAGCCTCAGCTGGGCCTTCAAGCCAGCACAGGAAACTTACATTCGTTTGCCGAATTACAACTACAGAAACTTCTAGATAGTCCTAGGTTAAGCATAAACTTATAATTGGTAAAAAAACTCCAAATAATCAAGTTCAATAGCCTCGGTGAACTTCATCGATAGTGAAAACCTAGCCTTCCAAGGAAGGTAAGTTGGTCTATCTTGAAAAGGATAGAGTATTGCTGCATAATTTTCTTAGATGATTCGATGTAGGTAGCCTTCTTAAATGGAAGGGCGGGAAGCCGGTAAGAATCCGACGCGGACCCGCCACTGTATTTGGGGACGAAAGCTGCGAAACTACTGGCGCAACATAGCTGGGAAGACGTTGCGAGTAGATTGACCCAAAAGCCAGGAAACCAGCCTGCATTGTTAAGAATACACGTCTTCGTGGAATGGGAGGTGGAGATTCCACCTTTTTGGTTTGGATGGTTTTTTTAGTCCTTTCTTACACCATCAATCTAGTCACGTTGACTGCCCACAAACTTTCTACAAATAGGTGGGGTATACCCTCCTAATTATGTCCAGCAGGTGCACGGGAACCCGGTGAAAATCCGGGGCTGCCCAGCAGCTGTAAGCGACGCGGCCTTCGCACGAACCCACTGGGACTTGAACCTGGGAAGGGGCGAAGTTCGATAAGCGACGCAAGCCAGAAGACCGGCCTGTTGGAATCTCCCCAGCAAGAATTATGCTGGGTTTTTCGGGTGCTTGGGCCACCCAAGGAGGTTGTCCATGTCGGCTGTATTTTCGCAATTTATCCATCTTACTTCCGTAACCAGGCTCTACTTCCGTTTCTTTTTTTCTGTTTGTATTTTTTCTTTTGTATGGCTCTTCAACCCTTCTGCTTTTGCACAAAACCCCAAAAAAAGTAAACAAGAGCTCCTTCTCGATCCGATATCGATCACAGCTACTCGAATACCACAACGAGTCAGTACGATAGCCGATTCCGTCGAGGTTATTACAAAGGAACAAATAGAGAATTATCTTCCAGGTGATTTTAATGAAATTTTGCGTGATGCTATCGGGGGATCGCTCGAACAAGCGGGAAGCCGAGGCGGGTCAACAAGTTTCAGAATTCGTGGGAGTGAAAATAACTTCGTTGGCCTCCTCATTAATGGCTTTAAATTCTCTTCGCCCGATGGAGACACATTCGATTTCGCCCATATCTCCCCCGAATGGATTCGCGGAGTCGAAATTCTTAGAGGGCCCCAGAGTGCTCTTTACGGCTCAGACGCTGCAAGCGGCGTTGTAAATTTACTTTTTGATGTTGGCCGACCGGGTGATCGGGAAACATTTGAGACACGAATTCGAAACGGGAGCCATGACACACTGGAGGAGAGTTTTAAACTCAAGGGCGGCACAGAAAAGACCGGCTATGCTGCTACATTCAGCCGTGTCGACTCAAATGGTCGTTTTAGAAATGATGCGTACTACCGGACCGTTGGAACCGCAGCGTTTGACTACTTTTTCTCCAAGCATGCCAAAGCTCATCTATTATTTTACTTGAATCAAAATCGCTTCGATGCTACATCGAATGATGGTGCTACGAACTCAGACCTGCGTCTTGAAACACCTCTTACAGACAGAGAGTTAAATGCGTTTCAGAGAAATGTGGACCAGCTATTAGGATTGAAATTTGAAATTCACGCTACTCCATGGCTGGAATATATCCCTAAATTCTCATTTTATCAGCGAGACACCGTATTTGAAGATAAAACCGATGCACTGGATGTCTCCCGTCCTTTTTTCAGCGCATTTAACAATGAAACCACTCAGAAACGCTACCATTTCGATAACCAGGTAAACTTGAATTTCACCGGGGAAAAACTAGGTCTTCGAACCTTCAAGTCAGCTGTTACAACCCTAGGGTTCGAGTGGGAAGAAGAGCGCTTCTTTCAAAAAATTCGTGGGTTCTCAAACACCACAGTCAACAACAAGCGTCTTGCTCGCTCTCTTTATGCGCATCAGCAAATCATCCTCCATAACGGCTTTACTATTGCAGGAGGAGTCCGCGCAGACGACTTTGACTCTGGTAAAGATGATGTAACAAATAAAATTACTGCTTCTCATTCTCTTTCGAAATTCGGCACTAAAGTACGGGGTGCATACGGAACAGGAACCAAGCGGCCTTCATTCAGAGATCTTTTTCTTCTTTCAACAAGCGGAGGTGTGACACAGCGTGGAAATCCAAATCTTTCTAGTGAATACCAGGAAAGTTGGGAGGTTGGAACAGATCAAATATTACTCAGCCGGAAGCTTCGCTTAGGTGCAACGTATTACGAAAATGAACTAAAAGATCTCATAGCATTCAGTTTTACCTCTTTTCCAAACGGCACAAATTTTGAAAATATTTCAAAAGTACGGACCAAAGGGACAGAATTTTATCTCTCGCTCGTGAATTTTCACAATATTACATTTCGAGCCAACTATAACACGCTAGATACTATTGTATTGGACGATAGGGGGGGACTCGGAGGAGGTGATTTTCGGAAAGGAGAAGAACTCCTACGTAGACCAAATTGGTGGTGGAGCGGCTCGATCACGTATCATCCTGATCGCTTTCGAGGAACGATTCGGATGAATCAAGTTGGCAAACGATTAGACCGCGACTTCCGTCCTCTTCTTAGTGGAACTTTTACCTTCCCACGAGTTACAAATCACGCTTACGAGAAAATTGATGTCGTCCTTTCCGTCGATATAATAAAAAATCGAAAATCAATTTTGACTAAAGGAAAAACCTCACAAATGAAGGACTTTACTGTTGAATTTCAGGTAAATAACATTCTCGATCGAGATTATGACGAGATATTTGGCTTTAATTCACCTGGAATTCAATGGTTTGTAGGATTAAAGACCGTACTTTAGCTAAAATAAATTGTCATGTATTTCATCATCAAAAAAAGTAGGCGGCTCCAATAAGGAAGTAGCCATGTCCAAGAAATACCTCGTGGGAATTGCAATTTTCGCGGGATTTTTTCTCATTGTGTTTTTATTTCCACCTCCGCCGCTGCCGGTCCAATTTTTACCTAAAAAACCCAAACGTATTATTGCACTCACCCTTGGAACTGCTGAAATTCTTTTAGATTTAGTACCAAAAAAGAGAATTATCGGCATGCATAGATTTGCTGCGAACCGATCCTATTCGAATATCAGTGAACAAATAGAAGGCATTTCATTGGTTGGAACGGATTCAGAGATGATAATTTCTCTTATGCCTGACATGATATTTGTTGCATCGTATACTGGAGTCGATCTCCTTAATCAATTGAAAGCTGCAAACGTTCCAGTGATAAAAATCTCTTCCTTTGAAAAAATTGAAGACATATTTCAAAACATAAAAACTATGGGGCATTTTGTTGGAGAACCTTCTCGCGCGAAATCTATTGTCCAAAGAGCTCTCGATAAAATAAAATTAATTCAAAAAAAGATCCCTAGAAACCATAGCCCACGTCGTCTTCTTGTCCTTATGAAAGGAGGCTGGGTAGCCGGAAGCAGGACATCTCAAAATGAGCTGATTAGGCTTGCCGGAGGACGGAACGTTGCAGCAGAACAAGGTATCGTAAACAGCAAAAGAATATCGGCCGAACAAATAATCACCTGGAACCCCGACACGATTCTTGTTGGAAAAAGCCATAATTCAAAAAATGGCGTAAAAAATATTATTCTGTCCAAGCGAATATATGCTCCATTAAGGAAAAAAAAGATAATTGAAATATCCCAATCTCATTTAACCAATGTGTCCCAATATATCGTAGAAGGACTGCAAGATTTAGTTGAGGAATTGTATTGATGAGCTACCGACTTTTTTTGTCTCTCTGTTTTATCTTCATATTTGTGATGTTTTTTATAGGAGTTCGATATGGGCATGCAGAAATCGAATGGGACAAAATCTTCAACATCCTTTTGTATGAAATGAAATTAATTTCCTTGGAAGAAACGGGATTTTCAGAGCAGGAACGCGTAATTATTTGGCACATCCGCATTCCTCGGATTATTACTGCATCTTTGGTCGGTGCGTCCCTCGCATTATCTGGCGTGATGTTGCAAGGCTTGTTTCAAAATCCCATGGCAAGCCCTTTTGTGATTGGTATCAGTAACGGAGGAGCATTAGGGGCAACAGCTGCAATTGCAATGGGTCTCGGGACCGTTTCCGTTTGGTCAGTTCCCTTCATGGCATTTGGTGGCGCATTGATATCCGTATTTGTGGTTTCGTTGCTCGCTACACACAAAGGGAAGACCCCTATTGCAACTTTGATCCTATGCGGAATTGCTATCAATTCGATCGCAGGTGCCTTTACCATGCTACTCCTAAGTATAAGCGTGAGCGATTTCGAAATTGCCCGAAAAATATTGTTTTGGCTGATGGGCAGCCTTGTAAATCGGACC